>ERZ773013.866-NODE-866-length-18809-cov-11.253866_pt1 | contig 18809 bp, 18 predicted proteins | sample MGYA00511670_ERZ773013 | MGnify/ENA primary metagenome ERZ773013 (study PRJEB29015, sample SAMEA2738120) | human oral metagenome | biome: human oral; feature: human-associated habitat; material: saliva | place: China | collected 2257 ... | reverse complement strand
TGCAACCAGATCAAGATCCCGATAACGAAACCGTACAAACCTTGTGTACCTGGCAACAATTGCAAAATCAAGGCTTGGGCAAATTTTTCAGGTTGTTCTTTCAAGAGCGCTGCTGCTGCTTGACCCGTTTTACCAACCCCAAGGGCAGATCCCATTCCACTAAGTGCAACGGCGATCGCCACACCAAATGCTGCAAAGAAGGCGCCCCCATGGGCTGAAAAATATGATGCTAAAGATTCCATGAATATACTCCTATTTATTAAAGATAATACTTATTTTTTTGTTTTAATATAGCGTTCAGAAGGTTTGAGAGGACGAAATGGCTTGCCTCCTCCTTCGTAGAACTTACCGAAGAACTCCACAAAGATCAAACGGGCTCCATGCACATATCCTGACAAGAAGGACAGGAACATATTAATGGCATGTAGGACGATAAAGAGCACAAGCCCTACCGTAAACCGTCCAAGCGGTGGAAAGAGATTGACAATGAGGTTGAAGGCCGAACCGATACTCGCTCCAGACAAGCCCAAAGCCATCAAACGGGTGAAGCTGACTAAGTCTCCAACATAGCCACTAACATTGTAGAGGTTAAAGAGACCAGAGGCTAAACCGGATAGCTTCTTGGCACTGACAATGGAAACAATCAAGATCCCAATGGCATTCAAAATAGCCAGCCACTTGCCAATCGGAACTAAAAGGCTCATCCCTGGCAAGATATTGCCTACTGCTAGAAGCATTAAACCAAGTAGGATCAAGACCCAAGCAAAGCCAGCATTATAGGCTTCCGTGTAGTCTTTGAGGCGAACATTTTTCATTCCTCCTAGGAAGAGGCCCACTAAGACGGTGATAAAACCAAAGACCACTGAGAGGATCAGGATGGTCATGGCGTTGCTGGTCGTACTGATCAGGGCAAAAGGCATCTCAAATCCAAAGAAAGAGCCATAGACCACACCCCAAAGGGCAACTGAAATTCCAAGGAGACTGAAGAAACGAAGGTTCTTCGCTGTACTAGGCTTGAGCTTAAAGGCTTTAAGGGCAAAGCCTGTCGCTACCGTTAGCAACAGTCCATAACCGATATCTGCGACCATCATGCCAAAGAAAACAAAGTAGAAGAGAGAAACGATCGGTGTCGGATCTTTCTCGTAATACTTAGGCAGGGCGTACATCTCTGTGACTAATTCAAAGGGCTCTACCAAGGCATTATTTCGCAACTGGATCGGAACGTCATCCCAATCTTTTTCCGTCACATCGCGCGTCTCTAGTAAGACCCGAGAACCAAAACCTTCTTGCAAGAAGTCTCGCAATGAGGCCACTTGGGAGGTTTCAATCCAACCCTCTAGGGCTACCAAGCTTTGCGTGCTGGCAAGAAGCGACTTGGCTTCCTCACGAGCTCCCGAACTCAGCAAGTAATCCATCTGGTACTTAAGCTGGTCCAACTCCTTCTGGGAGTTTTGCAACTCGGCTAGGGTTGCTGCAACTACAGCTTCTTGCTCTTTGATTTCCCCTTCTAGGCGATCCAAGTAGGCGGCCGGTACCTGCTCTTCTTCATAGTCCAATTCTTTGAATCCATGGTCTTCTAGAAGCTCCTGAACAGCTACACGATCTCCCGAACGATACAAGATGACATAGCCGTGTTCGGTTTCAGACGTAAAGACTTCTTCTAACTCCAGCTCAGGATGAGCTTTTAAGGAAGAACGAACAGCGTCTGTATCGCTATTTGGGATCGTCCCGATCAAGCCATGCACATAGTGAAAAGTAGCGAGGGCAGCTGGCGTCACCTCTAACGGTCGCCATTTTTCTAAGCGCTCTATCTCTCCCTTTGCATCCGCAATCTTCTGACGAGCCTTGTCTAACACGCGCAATTGGCGTTTCAACTTGGTCAATAGGAGATCCTCGTCTCGAATCATCCCATGGGCCTGCAAGTCATCAAAAGACAAGCTTAAGGGTTCTTCCTTTAGAGCTTGCAGAGCCTTCTTCTCAGGCATGTAGGGCTCTAGAGTCTGAATCATTTTTTCAACTTGTTCTTGACGTTTTTGCAGCTCTACCAAGGCTTGACGATTGTCCTCTGTCAAGGGTTGAGACAAGGTATTTGCCTCAAAGGCAGCCTGCCATTCTTCATGCTCACTGAGGTCATAAATCTGGATTTTTGCCTCAGACTGTAGCGCTAGTAGGAGACTGTCCAAGTCATCTTTGGGCAAGATGAGGGACAGTTTTTGCATCTGACTAACGGCCATAGCTTGCTACCACCTTTTCTACAATGGCTTCAACTAACCCAGCTCGCTTGTCGGTCATCGCCTCTTGTACCTTGGCATCATTGCGCGCAACCGTTTCTTCCAGATCTTTCGTTAAACGGACGAGTCTTTCCTGGGCGTTTTTTTCTGCCTCTGTGACCAATTGCTTGGTTTCCTCATCGTAATGCTGTGCCACTGTTGCAAGGCGATCGCGTGAATCCGTTCGGATTTGTTCAACTTGAGCTTCATAGCCTACGATCACGCCCTGAGCAGCTTGCTCGATCTCTTGCATCATCTCGAGTGTTGCATTCGACATCGTCACACCTCCTTATTCAACTATTGTTCTTCCAACAACAGTACAATTATCTTAAATTATACCACAATTCATATCGTTTGTTCAGGCCCAACCGGGAATTTTCAGAAAATTGTGGACAACCAACAAGCCCCAACTGCCAAGATTGGTAGCGTTCTCTTCTTTTCTCCTATCCTGTTCCTAGTTTCAGTATTTCTTGATTTCTTTTACTTGAATAAAGCGGTTACCCATGTTATAATGTGTAATATATTATAGGAGTATCCTGTTATTTCATCTCGTGAGAAAGGAGGATTGCTGTGAAACAAGATCAAGATTTACGCGCCATTATCGCCAGCCATGAAGCTGAGTTAACAGATATGGAACGCGACATTGCCCAATATTTTTTATCATCCGAAGCACGACAGCACTCCCTGTCCTCTTCTCGTGTAACAGAGTTACTCCATGTTTCAAAGGCGGCTTTAACGCGTTTCTCTCAAAAATGTGGCTTTTCCGGCTATCGGGAATTTGTCTATCACTTTAACGAAGAAACCAAAAATCAAAAACAGGTGCAAGAGCATGACGAACTCACTCTCAGTGTCTTGCAACGCTACCACCATATCAGTAACGTCACTGAAAGTCTGGTAAAAGATTCCCAATTAGATCAGGTAGCTGAACTAATCGATCAAGTAGACCGAGTCTATTTCTTCGGGATCGGTAGTTCCGGTTTAGTCGCTCGAGAAATGAAATTGCGCTTTATGCGACTGGGCGTCGTTTGTGAAGCCCTGACTGATCAAGATGGCTTTGCTTGGACGACCAGTATTCTCGATTCCTCTTGTTTAGTCATCGGTTTCTCATTGTCAGGAGGCACCAACTCCATTACAGATAGTCTCCTGGACGCCAAAGAAAAAGGGGCTAAAACGGTTCTTGTGACGGCTAACCCGGCTGCCATCCACCAAGGATTCACAGAAGTGTTACCGGCCGCACCTCTTCCTAGTAGTACCTATATCGATCGAATCTCTGCTATTTTACCACTCCTCATTGTGGTCGATTTGATCTATGCTCATTTCCTTAATAAAAGCCGAGAACAAAAGGAAATTGTCTTTAATAGCTACTGGGAAAACAAAAAGCTTTCTAATCAACGTTCTCGAAAATCTTAATATGGTCTCCCTATTTAAAAAGCATGAAAGATCAGGTTTTCTTCATCTTTCATGCTTTTTTTGATGAATCAAAAACAAGTCGCCAGCGCGACTTGTTTTATGTTCCATGTTTTTGTCTAAAGTGGTAGTAGGCCCCCAACATACCTGCGGCGTTTTGATGGTGGGCAAATTCCAAACGGATCTTATCTGCTAGGCTAGGAACCAGTTCGGCACACAGGGCTTGATAGATTTTTGGCTTGAGGATGGCTTCCTGAGCCATAATCCCCCCTCCAAGAACGATGACCTCTGGATTGACCACATAAACGATATTGGCCAGTCCTTTTCCAAGATAGGCCACCATCCGATCAATTCCAGCCATACAGATTTTATCTCCTTCCGTTGCCTGCTTGAAGATCCGGCGACCATTCCACTGTTCCACAGGATCACCATGATGTTCTGCCACATACTCGACCAAAGCCGTCGTTGAAGCTAGATCCTGAAAGGCACCGTCTGGCAAATGAAGATAGCCAACCTCACAGGCTGAATTGCTAAAGCCATGAAAGACTTGACCATCGAGCAAGAGGCAACCACCGATCCCTGTCCCAATCGTCAGGCAAACAGCATTGTTCGATCCTTTTGCATGGCCTGTAGTGACCTCTGCGAGACCGGCACAGTTGACATCATTTTCAATCTCGCAAGGGATCTGAAAGGTCTCTTCGATTTCCTTTTTGAATTGGGTGCCTGCATAGTTGGGAATTTGTGGGCCAGCATAAAAGATTTCTCCCTTATCAGGATCGACCATTCCGGCCGAAGAAATCGCAATCCCTTCCAAGGGATGCTTCTTCAAATAACGGGCTACGATTTCCTTTGTTGTGTTAAGAATGTGAGGTCCTCCTTTTTGGGCCTCCGTTGGCATTTCATGGGTCTCTAGGAGTTGCCCTTTTGCATCGGCTAGACCATACTTGATACTGGTCCCTCCGATATCAATTACAACATATGGATTCATCTAGACCTCCTTTGATTAAAGGAATCTGGCTTTTGTGTCCTGAATGAGTTGAGCAGCACGTTGAATCACTTCTTGATCCGCTTCTACTACTGGCGTCAAAGGGGAGCGAACAGATCCCAAGTCCAAACCTTCATTGATGCGCAAAACCGCTTTGATGACCGCATACATATTGCCATGAGCAGATGTCAAGACTCCAATAATGTCATTGATGGCAAACTGCAAGGCACGCGCAGTCTCCAAGTCTTTCTCAGCAATCAGCTGATTGAGCTTCAAGAAAAGTTCTGGCATCGCACCATAGGTACCACCGATCCCAGCATGCGCTCCCATGAGACGGCCACCTAAGAATTGTTCATCTGGACCATTAAAGACGATATGGTCATCGCCTCCTAAAGAAGCAAAGGTTTGAATGTCCTGAACAGGCATCGAAGAATTCTTGACCCCAATCACCCGTGGGTTTTTCAACATTTCCTTGTAAAGGCTCGGTGTCAAAGCGACCCCTGCCAATTGCGGGATATTATAGATGACAAAGTCTGTATTGGGTGCGGCTGCACTGATTTCATTCCAGTAGTGGGCAACACTGTATTCTGGCAAGCGGAAATAGATCGGCGGAATGGCCGCAATGGCATCCACTCCTAGTTCTTCTGCATGTCGTGCCAATTCCACGCTATCCTTGGTGTTGTTGCAGGCTACGTGAGCAATGATGGTCAATTTCCCTTTAGCTACTGCCATCACTTCTTCCAAGATCAGCTTGCGATCGGCCACGCTCTGGTAGATACATTCGCCGGAAGATCCGTTGACATACAAGCCCTGCACACCTTTCGCGATAAAATATTCTACCAGCGCACGTACCCGCTCCGGGCTAATTTCTCCTTGGTCATCATAGCAGGCGTAAAAAGCGGGGATGACTCCTTCATATTTTTTTAAATCTGACATTTTTTCTCCTTTTGTCGTATCAGTAATATTATTAACCCATGATCTCTGATAATTTAACTTTTCGGTCCTCATTAATGGAACGAGTACAAGCATCAGCAGACGCAATCGCTTCTAACGCCGCTTCTCCGGTTAATAGTTTTTCAAATTCTTTTGATACAGGAGCACCATTCATTATGTCATGAAGGTATTTCATTTCTTTATCAATAACAGAAGATAGCCACAATGGAGTTCGTTTCCCTGGTTTACCATAGGCAATAGCACCATCCATCTCCGTGCTATGATAAATTCTTGTACGGTCATCATCTTCTTCCTGAGATTCATGAATTAAGAAATATGATTCTTTTCCATCTACTTTCAGAGTACCTTTACAATTAAATAGGTCTAATTTTATAGCACCCTTCGTTCCCTGAATCAAGACATAGTGTTCTCCCCAACGATAGGCAGAACCCCATTCAAGCAAGGCAAATCGCTTGCCAGGGAATTCCATATTGACAAAAATCATGTCATCTTCATCACCAAAGTTTTCTCCTTGGTGAGCTACATTTCCACCTGTCATCGTAACTGTTTCAGGAATACCTCCCATTAAAAATTGAACGCAATCCAACTCATGGATATGGTGGTAAAGATGGCCCCCTGATTTTTCACGAATTTTTTTCCATGAAATGGATGGTTGTTGTTCTTCCCAGCCGTTTCTAGCTGTATGACAGTACAAAACATCTCCAATAACACCTTGGTTGATCAATTCTTTAGCATGATGAACACCATTAAAGAAATTCATAATATGACCAGCCATGAAAATCACACCATTTTCTTTACATGTTTCTACCATCTCTTTACAATCTTCATATGATAAAGCAATCGGTTTTTCACAAAATACATTTTTTCCATTCTGAGCAGCTTTAATAACGGGTTCTTTATGCAGATTATTAGGAGAAGCTACGATCACACAATCCACATCATCACTTTGAACCAATTCATCTAGTGACGAAGCCACTCGCGCTCCTAATTCTTCTGCTACAGCTTCTGCATTTTCTGGATCATACACAACTGTAATTACTGCACCATCATTTTTTTTCATATATCTTGCTAATTCAGCACCAAAGTATCCTGTGCCGACAACACCATAATTTACAACCATTGTTTTTCTCCTATTCCTATTTTTACTATTTTACGGATCCTTCAGAAAGACCACTTGCAATTTTATTTTGGATAATTGAGAAGAAGATAATTGAAGGCAATACTACAATTACGGATGCCGCCATCATATCTCCCCAATCCAGTATTTCCGAACCATTTAATGAACGCAAAGCCACCGCAACCGTCATCTTACTTGTATCGTTAATCAAGATCAATGCATAAAGGAATTCATTCCATGCATTGATAAAGGTATAGATGGCTGTGGCAACAATCCCTGGTGCAACAATTGGTAACACCACTTTATAGAAGGTAACAAATTTATTCGCGCCATCTATTTTTGCTGCTTCCTCGATTCCAATTGGAACTGTTTGGAAGAATCCTACTAACAACCACACTGCATAAGGGACACTAAACGAAAGATAAACAATCATTAAACCAATTAAACTATTGGTTAAGCCAACTTTTGCAATGGCAATAGAATAAGGAATTGCCAACAAGATCGGAGGGAAGATATAGGTAATGACTAGCAACCGGGACATGATCGCCCCTAATTTTGGAAAGAAGCGAACAATACCGTAAGCAGCCATTGCAGAAATGATAATAGCGATGACCGTTGTCGTTAATGCGATTAATAAGCTATTTTTTATATTATTTATAAAATGTAGGTCATTAATAACATGCGTAAAATAATCGAGAGTAAACTGTTTAGGCCAAAATCTTGTTGGAAACTGGGTTAATTCACCTTTTCCTTTTACAGAAGACAGAAGGATCCAAATTAAAGGAAAAATTGCGATAATAGTTGAAATAACTAAAACAACATGTGACCCAATATCAAGGAGTACATTTGTTCTTCTCTTCATCATTTTCTACCCTCCTTCTCCCATTTACTAATTACTCCAAAGTAAATGAAACATACTGCCAATAAGAAAATAAATAGCAAGACTGTTACCGCTGAGGCACGCCCAAGAAGTTTTGTTCCCCAACCGAGATTATATGCAAATATTGGCAATGTTGTTGTTGCGTTTGAAGGGCCACCACCGGTAATCAGATAAATAATATCGAAGTTATTAAAGATCCATACTGTTCTCAGTACAACAAGTAATCCGACTACTACTTTAATGTGAGGTAAAATAACAAATCTAAAAACTTGCCAACTGGAAGCTCCATCAATCCTAGCGGCTTCAAACTGTTCCTCCGGAACCGTTTGTAAGGCAGATAGAACATTGACCATGATCATAGGGGCACCAAACCAAATATTAATAAATACTAAACAGATAAAGGCCCAGGTACTTTCTGTCAAAAATCCAGGAACATGATTCATCAGTCCTAATTTCACAATCAAATTAGGTAGATAACCATATACTCCATTTAAGATCCATTGCCAAGAGAAGGCAATAACAATTGTTGGGAAGGCCCAAGGAACAATCAACAATGTTCTATATAACTTCTTAAAGCGTCTAACTCTATGCAATGCAAGTGCTAACACAAAACCAACAAGCACTTGTCCCAAAAGAGAAAAGACTGTCCATTTAAGGGAGTTAAAGAAGGCATTGTAGAAATTAGGGTCCGATAAAACTGCTTTGTAATTTGCTAATCCTACAAATTTATACCGCGGCATGATCAAATGTTTGTTTGTAAAGCTAAAATAGATGCTGGAGAAAAATGGGTAAACAAATAATAGTCCAACAATGATAATAGCAGGTAACACAAACACCCATCGAGTCAAATTTCTATTTTTGACCATATGCTTTTTTCCTCTCTAAAAACAGAGGCTACATTATTGTAGCCTCTGCTATCATTATTTAACATCAACTGCTACAGTTTCGAATAAATCGTTCAATTGTTTTTCTGCATCCTTAGCAGCCTCCATTGGATCTTTACCATTTGTAATAATATCTTGGAACATTTGTTCAATGATATGTTGGTTTGTTAACATTCCAGCTTGAACACTTGGACCATTTTCATATCCAATAGCTGTACCTTTTTCCGCTGCTTTTGTAATAACTTCTTCTGCATGTTGGAATTTCTTGCGGATGTCATTATCTTTATAGGCTGGATCATTACTAATTCCTTTGATGGCAGGCAACATTCCAACAGGAGTTGAATTTAAGAAGCTAATATAATTTTTCTTTTCATACAAAGATTCTAAGAATGCTTTCGCTACTTCTGGATGTTTTGAATTCTTCCAAACTACCAATGGAATATTAGAAGTTTCAATGCCATAATCTTTATCTGATTCTTTTACTTTTGGAATAGGATAAGCGTCAATCGCATCAATCAATTGAGGGCTATTTGCTTGAATACCACCTACATGGAATCCTGAGTTAAAGTCAAATGCTGTCTTTCCTTGATAGAACAAAGTAGCTTGTTGCAAGACATTAAAGTTCAATGAATCTTTCGGAGAAAATTCTTTGTACATCTTCACCCAATATTTAATTCCATCTTGAGCCAGTTTGCTTGTCAAGTTAGCTTTCAAATCTTTTGTCAACAGGCTACCACCGCCACTTCGTACATAGAAATTCAAGAAGCGTGTCCCCATCATATCATTTGTCCCGAAAGGAACAGACAATCCATAAACTCCATTTTCTTTTAATTTTTTAGAAGCTTCATACAACTGGTCCCATGTTTTTGGAACTTCAATATTATTTTGTTTCAATAAATCAGTGCGAACCCACATGACTTGAGCATGTGAGTACAAAGGCACGGAATAAAAATTGCCATCAACCTTCGCTTCATCTAATGCTGTTTTATTAAATTTGTCTTCTCCAATTGTCTTAATAGTATCATTCAATGGAACCAAAGCATCTGAATTGACCATTTCCATAACTTGGTTTGGCAAAGCTGTACTAATATCTGGAACATTGCCATTTGCTAATCCAGTCGTCCATTTTGTATAGAAGTCATTCCATGAAAATGTCTCAATCTTGATTTTAACCTTTGGATGCTTCTTCATGAACTCATCAGCTGATTTTTGAATACTTTCTAACCGAGGTCCCTGAGTAAATGAGTGCCACATTACAATTTCACCAGATAATTCTCCAGATTTATTACTTCCTTCTGCATCATTTTTTGAAGATGAACATGCAGTGACAAACAATGCGAATAACGCGAGAACCAAAGCGAAAAGAATTTTCTTACTATTTTTCATTGTTTTCCTCTTTCTATTTTAAATACAAAAAATGCAATCTGTGCTTTGAAGCCTTAACTTCTCCGAAAAAACTAACTATATCGCTTATCTCCTCCATTTTCTATTTGACATATCTAATCAATCGCAATTTTGAATAGATACTTTCTGACTATTTCTTCCTGACCTGAATAGCCATTTGGTTGATGAGGTTCACCAGGGAAGAAGACTGCAAAATTATGATAGCCCAAATGAAGTGGATAGAATTTCTCACAATGAACAAAGCCAATATCACTTGCTTCATCAAATGGAATAGCTTCATCTAGGATACGGGAACCGTAGCTAGAAAATTCATGTCCTTCAACTAATAAATGAAGGTCGGCATAACGACGATGATGTTCAAAGCGATCATTTTCATCTTTGTTAAGGGTGTTTTCTTGGACAACGAGAAAGACCTTGTCACCGTCGATATCATATCTCCCGAGATCAAAAGAATCTTTCCGGTGTTCATAGAGAAAATCAATCGCTTGATCCAGATTAGGATGAATCCCTTTGTACAATTTTATGTTTATTAAATCATCAAATATCATCTATTTCTCCTTTTACACTAGATTTATGTTGCAGAAAGTTAAGCAAATATGACTTCCTTCTTGAAATCTTCATCGTTATCCTTCACTGAAACACTCTCATTAAATGAATTCGACTACTCTCTATTCGGTCTCCTCCTCCTTCAATCTACTGTTTTGTTTTCTCAATTTAAGGCCGCGACGAAGCGCTCTGTAATCTCTTTTGGTCGGGTAATGGCACCACCTACAACGATGCCGCGAACCCCGAGATCATGGATTTTCTTGGCTTGATCCGGATAGTGGATCTTGCCTTCTGCGATGACATCTACTCCTGCTTGGCAGAGACGATGAATCAGTTCAAAATCTGGACCATCAACCTTTGGACTGTAGTCCGTATAGCCCGAAAGGGTCGTTCCGACAAAGTCCACTCCCGCTTCGACAGCTGTCAATCCTTCTTCCAGGGTCGAAATATCAGCCATCAAGAGTTGGTCTGGATATTTCTCTTTGACTTGATGGATAAAGTCACTAATCAAAAACCCATCATGACGCGGACGTTTAGTACAATCAAGCGCAATGACCGCGATATCCAAAGCTGCCAACTCATCGACTTCTTTCATAGTAGCCGTGATAAAGGGTTCTTCAGGTGGGTAATCGCGTTTGATAATCCCAATGATCGGCAACTTGGTCACTTCCTTGATTTCCTTGATATCCCGGACACTATTGGCTCGGATTCCGACAGCTCCACCCTGCTCAGCCGCTTTGACCAAGAGAGGAATGACTCCTCCTGCTTCTGTATAGAGCGGTTCATGAGGGAGGGCTTGACAAGAAACAATGATGCCATCTTTGATTTGTTCAATCAGTTCATCTTTTGTAATCTTTGACATAACTCCTTCTCCTTTGATAATAAGGCAACTCGAGTACTTGTAAATTGATTATAATCCATTTTTAAAGCGCTTACAATATTATTCGTGCAATTGGATTATAGTTTCAAATTTTAAGAGAAATAAAAAAATCTCTGAAACTAGTTTCAGAGATCTTCATTTTTACGATTCCTTAGGCCATCTTTTGAGTCGCTTTTTCCTTTACGACAAATACAAAGCCGATAGAGCCGACGACGGCTCCAAGCAAGATCCAATAGACCATATCCGATGAAGCCATTGGGCCTGTCAAGAGACCTGCTAATAAAAAGAGATCGATATACAGTCGGGTATCCCGATAGAAGGTCCAATTGAAATGGTAGCTACCTTCTGGATACTGACGTGTCGATACAGGTGGTTGAAAGACCTGAAGAAGGATCAAAATCCCAACAAAAGCAAGATAAGCTAGGCTAACTACCGAAAGCGGATCCCGCATCGTCAAAGCTACAGCCGCTAAAAGCAAGACCAATATCCAGAAATGAAAGTCCATCCAGAATTCATGATGATAACGAAACCGTTTCATAAGATCACACCTTTCTGTTTTTGTAATCGTTTTCTGCACTTATATTATAAGACTATAATAGGCTATTTACAAGAAATATGAAGTGAAAGTTATAATTTATACATGATAATTTCATCCATCAAATCTGAAAAAATCATCCTCCTGTAATAGTTATAATTATCTTCCCTACCTAATTATTATTCCCACTTCATCTTCAATAACAATGGTATCACTTTAAAAATAAAATGGACATGACATAAATGTCACATCCTCATTTTTTAAAATGTTTTTCCATTTCTTTTTTTATTTTATTTTCAAGATCAAATTCGCCAAATGAATGAGCGCAAACCATTGCTTGGTGATAAAATACTTTTGCCTTTTCTATGTCTTTTTCCACGTAGAATGCATAGGTTCCTTTCATCATATCTATACCCGGCTTTTGTTGAAAATATTGAGTTTCTTGGACTAATTTATCCAATTCATCTATATATGGACCCAACTGCTCATAATCTTCATCTTGATATAAGATAGAAGTCATCGCTATCAAATTTCTGGTTATTAAATATAGGCTCGTTTTATCAGATGAATTTTTGGTAGCAATCATTTTATCAACTAAAATCATGGCATCGCTTTTATCTTTTGCTCTCGCGAGACATTTGAACAAAAATAATTTGATAATTAATAGATCATTTTGAGAAAATTCTTTTTTAGTCATCAATTGCCCAAAATATTCCTCAATCAAATTTTCTCCATATTCAGCTTTTTCAGTTGAAAAAACATTTAATGCTGCATCAACAGCTTCAATAGCCACTTGTTCCTCTTCTGGTAAATCTTCAAAATACGATTCGTAAATCTCATCAAAATAAGATTCCTTTAGTCTTATCCGTTCTTCATCCCCATATGTCATAAAATGAGTAACTAGAAATTTCAACTCTAGATATCTACGAGGTAACACCGCTTTATCATGATCTACAATATTCGACACTGGAATACCCAGCATATTCGCAATATATTCTAATTTTTTTAAGCTAGGCAAAGACTCTCCCTTTTCAATACGTACTAACTGACGAACTGTTAATTCACTTTCATCATTACAAAGTACTTCTCTCGTCATCCCCTTTTCTTCTCTTAATCGTCTTAGTTTTTTCCCAATTTCACTTTTTATATCTCTCATCTCTTAATCCTCTGAAAAAGGGCTAGAAGTTACCTCCCAGCCCTACTAAAAAAACTATGAACAAACATTAGTTGCCACTTCATTCACTGATATCATTTTCGATAATGACCTTGAGTGCATGGCTTCCACCTGCATGTTTAAAGACATCATAGGCTTTTTCAACTTCTGAGAGTTTGAAGTGGTGGGTGATGAGCTTGATCCAGCAGTTGCAGATTGCCTGCAGATACATAGGTTGCAGCTTTCATAAGCGACTCCTTTTCTTTGTTGGTTTGATAAAACCATTTTATTTTCGTTTCTTTGTGAAAATTATAACATACTAAGTAAGCGCTTGCAAGAATTTATATGCGCATTTTTAAAATGTTTTTGAGCAAACAAAAACATTCCTCTTATCTCTACCAGAGGAATGTTTCAATCACCTTGTTCTAATTGTTGACGCTGCTTATAGTACTCTTGCTGTTCGCGCTCACGCTCTTCTTCTAAACGCTCTTCATAGCGCTTGAGTTCTGCCTCAAACTCTTCTTGCAAGGCAAATAAACGCTCCAAGCCACTTTGGGCCTCCGCACTTGGTGCTTGAAAATGCAGAGCACTCAGCCAGTCCACTAAATTTTCTGTATGTTGGCGGACATCCATACGCATATCCGCATAATCCCACTCCAACTCGCTAAGCTTTTGATTGAAGCGGTAATGTCGATCTTCTAGTTGTTCTAATTCACTATTTCCTGAATGGTACATCACATACCTCCTTTAATCGGACTCAATAAAATCGGCTTCTTCACTGATTTCAGTGCTGTTTCTACCGCGTCCGCTGCTCCTCCTGTAAATCCATCTTTCAAATCACTAACTAGGGTCGTTGTAGCAAAAGAGCGCATCTTTTCGGATTGACCGCCCAGGGTCACCTGCAAACTCATCCCTTCCAACATCATCAAGGCTTTTTGCGTTGCGATCAAACTTCGGATCGCAATCCGCTCTTGCTCCTTTTTAATCTCTCGATGGAGCTCCTCAATTCGTTCTCTGTCCTCTCCCAGGATCTCTAACATCTTTTTCTCCTACTTATGAAAAATCAAAGGCCGTCGCTTGTCCCTTGTCCAAGTCCACCAATTGAGCTGATGCAGCCTCCAGCTGACCTGCCAAATCTGACAAGCGAGCGGAATAGGCCTTTGCTTGGGCCAGATTCTCCGCCTCTACCGCTTGGTCCCAACAAGTATCCATGGAGAACTCTCCTAATAGTTGCTCCACTTCTGCGTCTGTTAAAAATTGGGCCATGCTGTGGGCCATTTGAGACACCTCAGCAACCTTGTGGGAAACCGTCTCCTTGGCCTCTTCCAGCTTATCCTTGACTTCTGCCTCAAACACAGTTGCTTGCGCTGAAGCATTCTGCGCTACCGCCAGCACCAATTCCTCCCGCAATTCAATAGTCTGGGTTCCAGACGCGCCTGCCAGTTGCTGATGGAGGCTAGAAATGCTTGGCTTTTCCTGCCCATACATGGAGACCACCGAAGCAGATGATGGCTGATTTTCTGAAGCGGACGTCGCCCGATCTCGTTGGGGCATTTCAATAATTTTCTGTGCCTGATCTTGTCTTCCTTGCACGTCACCTTCTAACTCCATTTGAGATGGCCTCCTTTCTTGGATTTGTTTTTTCGTTTCCTATAACTGAAAAAGGATCATAACCCTTCAGCTACAGGCAGATTCACACACTATAGGGTAACATAAAATAGCTCGGAATGCTATAAAAATAACACAATTTCTGAAAAAAAGTCTAATTTTTTATGAAAAAACGAGTTTTGGGCCCAAATAGCAAAAATCCCCCGCTCTTTCGAGTGGGGGTAGCTGATAAACATCAGTTGTTCCTTGGCGTCTTATTTACGACGTCCTGGACGTTCCTTGTAACCATAGTAAGCATCTTCGATGATTTCTTGCATATGGTCTACCATTGGAAGACGTGGGTTAGCTGGTGAACATTGATCTTCATAAGCAAGGAAGGCCAATTCACGAGAATGTTTCTTCCATTCTTTTTCATCGATGCCTTGTGCTTTGAAGTTCATTTCGATACCACAGCGTTCACCGAGTTCGTATACAGCTTTTGCGTAAGCTTCAACGGCTTCTTCTGGAGTAGAGCATGGAAGTCCTAGCATACGAGCGATATCTTGGTATTTTTCATCTGCACGGTAGTAGTTGTACTTAGGCCATGTAGCTGTCTTGGCTGGGCGTGTACCGTTGTAGCGGATAACGTATGGAAGCAAGATCGCATTGGTCCGTCCGTGGATGGTGTGGAATTGCGCACCGATCTTGTGGGCCATTGAGTGAGAAATACCGAGGAAGGCATTGGCGAAGGCCATACCTGCGATGGTTGACGCATTGTGCATCTTTTCGCGTGAATGGAAGTCCGCATTCTTGACTGAGCTTTCCAAGTTTTCAAAGACAAGTTTAATAGCTTGAAGAGCAAGACCATCTGTGAAGTCGCTAGCCATTTGTGATACGTAAGCTTCTGTCGCGTGCGTCAAGACGTCCATACCAGTGTCTGCTGCAACAGATCCAGGAACTGTCAATACCAAGGCAGGGTCTACGATTGCCACTGTTGGAGTCAATGAGTAGTCTGCGATTGGGTATTTACGGTTGTTTGCTTTATCAGAGATAACGGCAAATGGAGTTACTTCAGATCCTGTACCAGATGTAGTTGGGATAGCGATGAATTTAGTCTTCTTACCAAGCAATGGGAATTTGAAGGCACGTTTACGGATATCCATGAATTTTTGTACAAGGTCACGGAAGTCCACTTCTGGTTGCTCATAGAAGAGCCACATTACTTTAGCAGCGTCCATTGGTGATCCACCACCAAGAGCAATGATTGTATCTGGTTTGAAGGAACGCATAATCTCAGTACCACGTTCAACTGTCGTGATATCTGGATCTGGTTCTACATCTGCAAAGATTTGGTAAACAACCTTATTGCGACGAAGGTCAAGTTGTTCGATGATACGATCAAGGAAACCAAGCTCTACCATAGCGTGGTCAGTAACGATCATGACACGCTCAACGTCACGACATTTTTGAAGGTATTGAATTGAATCACGTTCAAAGTATGTTTTTGAAGGAAGTTTCATCCATTGCATGTTATTTCTCCGGCGTCCGACTTTTTTGATATTCAAGAGGTTGATGGCACTAACGTTGTCCCCAACAGAGTTGCGTCCGTAAGAACCACATCCAAGTGTCAATGATGGCAAGAAGGCATTGTAAACATCCCCGATACCACCGAAAGTCGAAGGAGAGTTGCAGATGACACGAATGGCTTTAACTGCTTTACCAAATTCTTTGGTCAATTCTTCATCAGCAGTATGGATGGCTGCTGAGTGACCAAGACCGTTGAATTCAACCATTTGGCGAGCTTTGTTAATTCCGTCTTCACGGCTTTCAGATTTCAAGACAGCGATGACTGGTGACAATTTTTCACGAGTCAACGGTTCTTTTTCACCAACTTCTTTACATTCTGCCGCAAGGATATTGGTTCCTTCTGGTACAGAGAAGCCAGCTTGTTCAGCGATCCATGCTGCTGGTTTCCCAACGATGTCCGCATTCAATTTCGCACCCGCACAGTTCTTGCTGTTGGCTTTTACGCCGAAGCAGAACTCTTCAAGAAGGGCTTTTTCTTTTTTGTTGACAAAGTAAGTGTGGTAAGATTTGAATTCTTCAACAAACTCATCGTAGATTTCTTTATCGATGATAACCGCTTGTTCAGACGCACAGACCATACCGTTGTCAAATGATTTAGACATGACGATATCGTGTGCTGCTTGGCGGATATTGGCTGATTTTTCAACATAAGCAGGTACGTTTCCGGCACCTACCCCAAGAGCTGGTTTTCCACAAGAATAAGCGGCTTTTACCATGGCGTTACCACCGGTCGCAAGGATGGTCGCAACTCCTTCATGGTTCATAAGGGCACTGGTTGCTTCCATAGAAGGTTGGGTAATCCATTGCACACAGTTCTCAGGTGCTCCAGCTGCAATTGCTGCATCGCGGACGATTTGTGCCGCATGAGCTGATGATTCTTGAGCAGATGGGTGGAAGGCAAAGACGATAGGGTTCCGTGTCTTCAAGGAAATCAATGCTTTAAAGATTGCTGTTGAAGTAGGGTTGGTTGTAGGAGTGATCCCGCAGACAACACCAACTGGCTCAGCAATAAGGGTCAAACCAGTGACGTCATCTTCTGAAATGACACCAACTGTCTTGGTGTGACGCATGTTGTTTACAACGTGTTCACAAGCGAACAAGTTCTTCGTCGCCTTGTCTTCAAAGACTCCACGACCAGTTTCTTCATAGGCATGAAGAGCGAGCTCACCGTGTGCGTCAAGAGCGGCTACAGATGCTTTCGCCACAATGTAGTCGACTTGCTCCTGGTTCAATTTGCGCATTTCTTCAAGCGCTACAAGCGCTTTTTGCACCAACTCGTCTACGTGTTTTTCAGCAGCGAGTTTCTTTTCTTCAGGTGAGAGAGTTTTTTTATCAGCCATTTGATGCTTTCCTCCAATGTTTGAAACCCTTATCCTTTTCTAGAACTTTTTCATGTTTTCGGAAATTTTCAAGAATAGTGTAAGAAATTTCGATTTGTTAATTATTTCACAATATAATTGTACTCTATTTTGAGATTTTTGTAAACACTTCCAAGCAACTTTCACAAAGATTTTTTTGAAGTTTGTGAAAGTTTTATCAATTCTATTGCTGTGAAAGCAATTCTTTAGCAAAATTGTGAAAAAATAATTAAAAAAATTATTTCTTCACAAAGTGATATTTTCAATCGATTTTTGTAAGCGTTTTCTTAATCTTACTAAAAAAAGCAGCTTTTTACAAGTAAAAAGTTGCTTTTTGTTTTATTTTGTTAGGATTTGTTTTGTTTCAGTTTCAGAGAAGCAGTTTTACTTCTTGACCGGACCCTTTTCGGCCTTATCAAGGGCTTCTTTTACTGTTTGAGCATAGAGTTCCCCACCATTGGTTTCCATATTGAAGTGAACAGAGTCTGTTCCCACCCAAATGTTTGGATTTTCAATTGCTACTTGGTACCAGTCCGCAATGGTGATAAAGTCGTATTTCTTAGCTAGTTCCAATTCATAAAGACGCGTTTGAACCGATTCACTGGACTGATCGTTGGCATAGCGCCCATCATATGGTGTCACAAGGATCAAGCGACGGCCTTTTGGAAGTTTCTCAACATACTGATCCAGCAATTCTTTGTAGTTGCTTACAGTATTGGTTCCTAGGGCAATGACCACATTTTTTAGGAGAACTTTATTGGAGATATCGGTCTCAAAGACCTTCATTCCATTTTCCAACTGACGGCTCACCACTGCATCGATCTGGATGCCCGGGATCGCTTTAGTCAGGTAGTCCTGCGCTCGCAAGTTAACCGAATCACCGATCATGGTCACACCATTTGAGACGTTATAGTCTGTTGCAGTCGCATTATCCACCTGCGTCCGTGTGACCTGCATTTTGCTGTCTGCTTGATTGAGCCCACTCACTACCAAACTCTCATCGAAAGCTCCGACGGTTGGTGCAAAGGCGGAGATTCCAACCATCAAGAGAGCCAGTGGAATCATGAGGTAAAAGATCGGTTTGGTCAAAAAACTGAGATCCATCTTCATGCCAAAGACACGAGGCTCCTTGCCTGCAATGGTTGGCTCCAAAATATAGAAGGACAGAGCCGTTAGAATCAAGGAAACGATCGTCGTCACAAGGGCTGCCATCATATTTCCCAAATGTTGAGAGAAGATGATAAAGAAAGGCCAGTGGAAAA
>ERZ773013.863-NODE-863-length-18835-cov-3.737806_pt1 | contig 18835 bp, 20 predicted proteins | sample MGYA00511670_ERZ773013 | MGnify/ENA primary metagenome ERZ773013 (study PRJEB29015, sample SAMEA2738120) | human oral metagenome | biome: human oral; feature: human-associated habitat; material: saliva | place: China | collected 2257 ... | reverse complement strand
TGAGTAGAATCTCTGGAACATCCCAACCATTATAGCTGCGTGGACGTGTGTAGATCTCGGTGGTCGCCGTATCATTAATAAAGTTATTTCTCGACAATAAATACTTGCTGGTAGAACCAGTGGAGATTACTTTCTCTACTGGTATTCCTGCAATGGCACGCTCTGAGGGGGTGAATATCAGTTTTTCCATTTGGTCTATTCCATATGTACCATCCTGTGTATTAATACTAATATTTTCGCAGGCATCTTTCCACGAATAAAGTGTAGATAATTCAAGTGTACCGGTTACCTTGGCATGTTCCAGCATCAGCAAATATGTTACGCCTCCTTTTTTGCTGCTTTTTATTTTCTGTGCAGCCAATATTTTTGCTTCCCCAAATAGAAAAATGACTAAATCAATAGGGTGAATAAACAAATCATATACTTCATTTCCTTCTGGGTACAATCCTGTCTGGTAACGTAAACTATAACTGTTTAACTCTTTGCCTTTGATTTCCTTCCTCAGTCTGGAAACAAGCGGAGAATATCTTTTTTGCATTCCGACAACAGTCGTGTTGAAGCCAAACAATCTTTGTCTATCAACAAGGTAGTTCAGTTCTTTTGAGGACATACAGGGAGGCTTCTCTATAAAAAGAGACTTTCCCGATTTGATAACCTCCGATGCAATTCCGAAATGGGAGGTAGGCGGAGCTGAAACAAAAATTCCAGCTACCGTATCATCATTGAGGATATCCTCTATGGAAGTTGTTCCTATGATTCCCTTAAATTTTCGACCTATCAGTTCTGCCTTTTTTGTCGAAGAACAGCAGACATATTTTATATTGACTTGTAAGAATTGAATAACGGGGAAAATATTGTGTATCATATGGTTCCCAAAGCCGATTATAGCATAGTTCTTCCCATAATTATCGGAGAGGTATCTATTATACCTTCTTCGTTTATAAAGTCTAATTAAATTCTGAATATCTGTCATTTTGATTAACTTAATTCTTTGAAATATTTTTTATATGTGCATTTTTTGTCAGCCGTCCATTGATATTTCCCGTAAAAGACCTCAATAAGTTTCTTAGGGAAGAATCGCTCCGCTGCACGGAGAAGAATGATGTCAAATTTTCGATGGTAGTTAATCCAACATTTATTGCAGTTATGGGAATACTCACATTGTATTTTAGCAGTCTTGCGTGAGTTGAAAATTTCATCCAGCGTGTTGTTGTGAATATTGCCGAGGATTACATCCAAATTTTGGCATAAAGGAACATTGCCGTTGGAATGAATTACCAGTTCGTTGTATATACTGTGGCATCTTAGACGTAGATTTCCTTTTTTCCATTCGTTATACAGAGCCACAAAGTCAAAATTTTCCTGGGTTTTATGGATTGATAGCGGAATTCTGCTTATATAATCATTCCCTACTCCCATTAAATCCTCAGTGGTGTCGAAGAAGTCCATGGTATTGTAAATACCTATTCTTACGTCAATGTCATAATGTCCAGCAACCTGAATCACATAGTCCATGTCCGTAAAGGTATTCCAGGGGGTAAGACAGAACATGAATGAAATTGGAACGATATCTTTACAACTTTCAACAACCTGAATAACTTTGTCATGCCCATCACGTCCCCTGAGAATTTTGTATGTTTCCTTGTTTCCATCTAAGGAAATGTATAAATGTTTGGGTTGGTATCTTTTTACAGCCTCAATAACTTTGGTGGGTGCAAGGCAGTTGGATAACAATGTGTAGTTCTTGTGATTGTGATGAAACCAATCCAAGATTTTGTCAGCCTCCGGGTGTAAAATAAATTCCCCCCCCTCCAAACCTACGGTAGTTTGTTTGGTCACACATTTGCTTGACATTATTTGAATAATCTCCGATAAAGACAAATTCTCTATTGGCTTTTTCCAAATAGAGCAGTGTTTACATCTCGATTGGCAAATTGTTGTAGAATAAATCATCAGAGATGATAAGTATTTATGAGAAGGGAAAACAAGATTGTTAAGGAATCTCAATCCTGTTCGAATATAGTCGTAAATATTATACATTATCTATCTGTTATTTCTGTAACTAATATAGGTCTTCATTCCCTAACCTAATCTCTTTTACAAAGATACATATAATTATCGTTTAAAACAATAAAAATCAGTTTTATTCTCAAATCTTATCAAGATCATTTGGATTCTAAAGAAGCTTTTCCGGAGTTGAAAGCTGGTACATGGGGTGGCAAAGGAGAGCACGCTCTTTTTGGTGATTTGGGAGTCAAGAATATTACAAAGGCTCACGCAATTGATGTATTGCTCGAATATCTAGGAGCGAAGAAAGTAGATTTGGGCTGATGGCGGACAGACTGGCGCATCTCTGCCGGCAGCGTGTCAGCCACCGGATTGTCCGTGTTTTGTCCGGCAGGCGGCATGCCTCCGGCAAGCCAATGGAATCGTTGCCATTGTCATCAGGCTTGCCGAAGGTGAGTACGGGGAGCATCACAATGATGCGGTCCTCCTTTTCTTTTCATGGAGTGATGCCTTCGATTCGCGCATCGAGTCGAAAGCGTATTCGTGTTATACCAGCTTCAACCGCAGGGAGTTGAGCACCACACTAACGCTGGAGAAGGCCATGAGAGCAGAGCCCCACACCGGCGTGAGCTGGATAGGTGGATTATCATAGAAGAGATAAAGCACACCGGCAGCTAACGGTATGCAGATGATGTTGTAGATGAACGCCCAGAAGAGGTTCTCCCAGATCATCCGTGTCGTCTTTCTACTGAGTGTGAAGCTGAAAGGCAGCGCGCGGAGGTCATCGGTCATCAGCGTGACCTGGGCAACATCCATCGCCACATCTGTTCCAGTACCGATAGCGATTGAGACATCGGCCAGGGCCAGAGCCTGCGTGTCGTTGATACCGTCACCAATCATCGCAACAGTCTTGCCTTCAGACTTCAGTTGCCTGACCATATTTTCCTTGTCCTGCGGAATGCACCTTGCCTTATAATGCCTGATACCAGCCTTGTCAGCCCAGTATTTCGCAGCCTCCTCCTTGTCGCCGCTCATCATCCATACGTCAATGCCTTTCTGCTGCAGTTCCTGCATGGCCTCAGCCGCATGGGGCTTGAGCGTCTCACGCGCTTCTGGCGGCAGGTCATCAGCCTTTGTAAAGTCGACATTCTGATTGGGGATAGTGAGGGTGCCTGTCTTATCCGTCACGAGCACACCGACCTTCCGCATACGCTCCAGTGCCGTAGCGTCCTTGATGAGCACATGCTTGTCAGCTGCTTTCCCGATACCCACCATGAGGGCAGTAGGTGTGGCGAGGCCCATGGCACAAGGACAGGCGATGACAAGCAACGTGACGGCAGAGACGATGGCTTTCGGCAACATAGCTGTACCACCAAGACCCAGCCAAAGGAAGAACGTGATGAGTGCGAGTACACCAACAACAGGAACGAAGACCCTAACAGCCTTGTCAACGATGCGCTGCACGGGAGCCTTCGAGCCTTCAGCCTCCTGTACCATACGGATGATATGAGCCAAGGCCGTGTTCTCACCGACCTGCCGCGCACGCATACGGAACTTACCCTGAGAGGGGATGGTTCCTGCGAGCACCTTCGATCCTTTCTTCTTCTCGGCTGGCGTAGGCTCACCCGTGATCATGCTTTCATCGACATAGGCTGCATCAGCTGTCATGAAGCTCTCTGCGGAGATGACCTCCCCATCGACCGGAACCTTCTCACCGGGACGGACCTCGAGGACATCACCTACATCGATCGTAGAAATAGGCACCTCACGCACCTCTCCATCCTCAACGATATGCGCGGTCTTAGGCGCCATGCCCATGAGCTGGCGGATACTCGCAGCAGTACTGTCCTTGGCTTTCTCCTCAAGCATACGGCCTGTAAGGACAAAGGTGATGATCATACCGCACGAATCAAAGTAAGTCAACGACGCATTGCCCCAGAACGTGTTGTAAGCTGAGAAGATGAAAGCGATACTTGTGGAGAGAGCCACAAGTGTATCCATGTTCACAGCGCCATGACGGATCTGATGCATAGTAGTGACATAGAACGAGCGGCCGCAGAAGAACATGTTGGCAAGAGCTATCAAGAGGGCTGTCTGATTGGTTGTCGATACGCCGCCGACCTTTATCCAGTGCATGTTGACGGTCATGCCCGCGACAGAGAGAATCCAAGAGAGAATGGTCTTGCGCGTGAGAATGGTATACTCACGCTTCCGGATCTCCTCCACCGATCGGTCCTTCTCTATCACGAGGTCGTAGCCGATGCCATTGATCTCCTTCTTCATCGTCTCCAAGGAGATCTTATCCGGGTCGTAATCGACAAGTGCCGAACGACCGGCAAGACTCACGGAAGCACTGCTGATACCGGGCAGTGAGTTGAGCTTCTTCTCAACATTGGCAGAGCATGACGCGCATGCCATACCAATGACAGGTATTGTCTGCTTCATTCAGACCTCCTCTCTCAGAGTTCCATCTCGTAGTGGCCGGCACCGTCGACAGCCTCTTTCATCTGCCCGGGCGTGACCTTCGAGCTGTCATAGTCAACACTTACATTGTGGTCAGCCAAAGAGACCACGGCACTTGCCACACCATTCAAAGTGTTCAGTGCATTCTCCACATGAGCCTTACAATGATCGCATTTCATTCCGTTTACTGTAAATACTTTTTTCATAGCCGTATTATTTATTATTTGTCTATGGGGCGCATAGGCGGCCTTATAATAGTCCCTGCAAGCCCCGTTTTGTTTTACAGTTGCAAAATTAGTGCCTTTCTGCGGTCCCTCCGTTACGAAATTATGGAAAAGATTTACAATTTATTGAAAAACAATCCGTATCTTTGCATCACCAATTAGCAACATCACCATGAGCAACATAGATTTGATGAAGCAGCTCGTCAGTGAGCTCAACAAGGCTTCCGACGCTTATTACAACGGTCGGGGCGAACTGATGACCGACTATGAGTGGGACGCGAAGTTTGACCGGCTGCGTCGTCTCGAGCAGGAGACAGGCACCGTGCTCCCAAGCTCGCCGACCCACAAGGTCTCTGCCGATACCATGGCCGGACAGAAAGAGGCTCACGAATACCCGGCCCTCTCCCTGGCTAAGACGAAGAAACGCGAGGACCTCGTGAAATGGGCCGGAGGCAGACCTGTCTGGCTCTCGTGGAAACTCGACGGACTGACCCTCGTCGTGACCTACGATGACGGACAACTCACAAAGGTTGTCACGCGCGGTGACGGACATATCGGGACGAACATCACACACCTCGCCAAGGCCATCGACGGCATCCCGCAGACCATCAAAGCTCAGGGACATGTGGTGGTGCGTGGTGAGGCCGTCATCTCCTATGAGGATTTTGAGCGCTTCAACCTTGAGAGCGATGAAGAGTATGCCAACCCGCGTAACCTTGCCTCCGGCTCTCTGACGCTCAAAGACCCGCGCGAGGTAGCACAGCGGCATATCCACTGGATCCCCTTCACGCTTGTTCACACCGATGAGGAGATTTTTTCTTGGGGCAAGCGCATGGACTGGCTCAAGGCCGTCGGCCTCAACTGTGTAGACCATGAGTTAATTGAGCATCCCACGCTCGAAAATATCGGTGAGGTCATCGACCGTTGGACACTGAGAGTGACACGCCGTGAGAACCCATACCCCGTCGACGGCCTCGTCATCGCATATGACGACACGGCATACGCAGCCACAGGATCGGTGACCGGTCATCATGCCACCCGCGCCGGTTATGCTTTCAAATGGGCGGACGAGAGTGCTGTGACAGAGCTCGATCATATCGAATGGAGCTGCGCCGCATCCACCATCTCCCCCGTCGCCGTGTTCAACCCGGTGGAGCTTGAGGGCACGACCGTGAAGCGTGCCTCGCTCTGTAACATCAGTGAGTGTGAGCGGCTCGGCATCGGCGACAAAGGCTCTGTGCTGGAGGTCATCAAAGCCAACAAGATCATCCCAAAGGTCATCAGGATAAGACAATCCGTCGGCAACCTAGAGATTCCCGTCCACTGTCCGGTGTGCGGAGCACCAACAGAAGTAACGGTAAGTCCTGAAAGCGGTACGAAGACTCTCCACTGCACCAACCCCGCTTGCCCTGCTAAGCAACTGAGGAAGTTCGTCCGGTTCGTGTCCAAGCAAGGTGTGAACATCGATGGCATCTCCGAACAGACGCTGGAACGCTTCGTCAACCTCGGATGGGTTAAGGACCTTGCTGACATCTTCCACCTCCCCGAACATGCCACGGAGATAGCACAGCTCGACGGATTCGGGGATAAGTCGGCCAATAATATCGTAGAGTCGGTAGAGAAAGCCCGCACTGTGGAAGCCCGCCGACTGCTCTATGCCCTCAGCATTCCTCTCTGTGGCCAGGATGTGTGCAACCGACTACTGTCGGCTTATCAGCTCGACGAGCTCGTGAGTCTCGCAGAAGGCAATACCGATTCTTCCACGCTCTTCACCCCGAAAGCAGAAGAGACACTGGCGATGATCCCAGGCATCGGTTCAGAGAAAGCCAAGTCGTTCGTACAGTGGTTCACAGACGACGAGAACCGCAAAGTCTACGACAAGCTGATGGGTGAGCTGCATGTGGAACAGACGTCCACAGCGGCAACAGGCACTAAATGTAAAGGTCTGACCTTTGTCGTCACAGGCGACGTGCATTATTATAAGAACCGCAATGAGCTGAAGGCCTACATTGAGAGTCAGGGCGGAAAGGTGACAGGATCCGTGAGCAAATCGACATCGTTCCTCATCAACAACGATGTCAACTCCGCCAGCAGCAAGAACCAGAAGGCGCATCAGCTCAACATCCCCATTATCTCCGAGGATGAGTTTGTAGAGCGCTTTACATCAAGCGAATAAATTGAATAAAATGAGAATAGATATTATCACCGTATTGCCCGAGATGCTCGAAGGCTTCGTCAACGAAAGTATTCTCGCACGTGCTCAAAAGAAGGGACTGGCAGAGATCCACCTCCACAACCTCCGCGACTACACCAAAGATAAATGGCGGCGCGTGGACGATTATCCCTATGGCGGATTCGCGGGGATGGTGATGCAATGCGAGCCTGTCGACAACGCCATCTCCGCCCTCAAGAAGGAGCGTGAATACGACGATGTCATCTATGTATCGCCTGATGGCGAGCGCTTCGACCAGAAGATTGCCAACGACATGAGTTTGCAGCAGAACCTCATCATCCTCTGCGGACACTATAAAGGTATCGACCAACGTATTCGCGATCATCTTATCACACGTGAGATCAGCATCGGTGACTTCGTGCTCACCGGTGGCGAACTAGCTGCTGCCGCCATCGCCGATGCCGTAATAAGACTTGTTCCGGGTGTCATCAGCGACGACCAGAGTGCACTCTCCGACTGTTTCCAGGACGGTCTTCTCGCTGCGCCTGTCTATACACGTCCTGCAGATTACAAAGGCTGGAAAGTGCCCGACATCCTGCTCTCAGGCAATGAGGCAAAGATCAAACAATGGGAGATGGATCAGGCTCTGGAGAGAACCAGACGCCTTCGTCCCGATTTGTTAAAATGATGTTAATTATCATTCATCATCCTACTCTTCTGATAAATAATAGGTACTTTTGCAAACACTTTTCGAAATTCCATTCGGGAAGCATTCTTGGAAGGTTGGCAGAGTGACCGAATGCGCTAGACTCGAAATCTGGTATACCCATTACGTGGTATCGGGGGTTTGAATCCCTCACCTTCCGCTTTTAAGTCAAAAAGGAAGTCTGATGAAGGCTTCCTTTTTCGTTTATAGTCAGCAAGTTACGAAATTGGATGTGCGTAAATGATTGTGAATTAGGGTAATAAGGGGATAGCAACCAAGCGAAAATGAGTTGTAATCTTTGGTAATCATTGATAAACATTAGGCGATTTGTGTTTACCATAGTGTTTACCACTCCTGCGGTCAGTGTTTACCACTGCATGGGAAAGGTGTTTAGCGCTTGCCCTCGTCAGTGTTTGCCACTGCTTAAAATGATAATTTGCCAATTCATAAACGCAAGACAATGGAGAATGACAGAATGCCGGTTGTAGGCTTTGTGTACAACAGAAAGAAGACGGCTACGCGGAATAAGGGTGCCGTCATTGAGATCCGGGTGTCTTATGACTACAAGAAGAAGTACCTGTCGACGGGTGTCAAGGTGCTGCCCAAGGAATGGCGCGGCGACATGGTGACGGGCAGGACGGATGCCATAGAACTGAACAAGGCGCTTGCGACGATGCGCAACAAAGTCCTGAAGGCAATCAACGACATGCTGGAGGAAGGGTGCGTCAATATTCAGGAGATTCCGTCGCGGATGAAGCGCCTTGATGACGCGGGCAAGACGTTCTACGAGTATTGCCTGGAGCGTGCTGAGGTGCGCCAGTACGGACGCAAGGATGACACGTGCAAGCGGTATGACCGCTTCTTGAAGTGGTTCCGTGAGTGGGGTGGTATCAAGAGCTTTGGGGATGTGACGGAGCGTAATATTCTCTTGATGGATGAGGCCTTGAAGAAGAAAGGGATGTGCAATTACTCGAAATGGAACAATTACCATCGTTTTCTCAACTCTTTCATCCTCGATGCCATCAGTGAGGGTTATCTGAGGCGTAACCCGTACAAATGGGTGCATATCGTGAAGGACAAGGTGAGCCACGGTCTTCACAAGTACCTCACCAAGGACGATCTCCGTGCCATAGAGACTGCCCGGATGGGCACGGAGAGCCTTGACCGTGTGCGTGATCTGTTTGTCTTCCAGGCGTGCACGTGCCTCTCGTATAAAGACCTCGCCTCCTTCGACGCAAGTAAGATCAAGGAAGAGAACGGGCGGATGATGTACACGGGCAAGCGTGGAAAGACCGGGGTGGAGTTCACTTTCATGCTTTTGAGGCCTGCCTTGGCTGTATTGAAGAAGTACGGGGGCAAGTTGCCGTTGCTGAGCAACGTGAAGTATAACCAGTATCTGAAGGTGGTTGCTCAGACGGCCGGGGTTGACAAGCCTATCACGACGCACTGGGCACGGCATACGGGGGCGACGATGCTGCTTAATGCCGGGGTGGACATGGAGACGGTGGCAAAGATATTGGGGCACTCCTCGACACGCATCACAAGGAGCACGTATGCCAAGCTGCTCGATGATACGGTGGGCAGGGAGATGGAGAAGGCAGAGGAAGAAGAGCGGTAAAGAGGGGCGGCTTGGCCGCTGCATGTTTTGCCGCTGCACAGCAGCGGCCTACGGAACGGAGCACACATGAGGGATTGTTTAAAAAAAAGCCCCGGCGCGTGTAACTCCGGGGCTGAGCGTCCGTAGGCCGACGGACGGCTTGTTGTCTTAAACGGCTAACGATGGCCAGGCCTAAATGGTGTCTGCTACTCGCCGTATTCGGTTGCTCAAATCTACAAGTGCTCCTCGCAGCTGCTCGGCCTCGTCGGGCGTGAATCCTCCTTTGCCTCCATTGCCGTCGATGCCGTCCATCTTGTGGTAGAGCCACGATGATGACTTGTGAAAATAATTATTGGCCAGCTCCCTCCACGATATGGCAAGCAGGATGTCGCTCGCCTTTTTCTTCATGTCGGTGATAACCACCGGCTTTGTCATTACAGTCTCCATATCCATGATAATTTATGTTTGTTGATTTCTTAATGTCCCTCCCTTTCGGGAGATGTTTGTTTTTACTCATAAGGTTGCCTCAGCATCTTGTCAAGCGTTTCCTGCACGAACCACATCAGTTCCGGATAGCCGTTGGGGTAAGAGATGTTGTAGTTTCTAATCTGTTCGATAAGGTCTCGCTCTTCAGCTGTTACCTTCATGTTACTCATTTTCTCTTTCATGTTCGTTATTTCTTTAAGACACTGCAAAGATAATACTAATTTTCGTATTAGCCAAACAAATAATACGAAAATTCGTATAAAAGAAAAAGATTTAACATTTCTATTTGCTTTTGCGCTTTCGCATGTCGTCCTCGAACTCGGTGCCCATGGACTGCGCCTCGTCGAAGAGGGAGCGGATGTCGGTCTCGATGGTCATTTCTTCCTCCCCGCATCCCACGGGTCGGAAGGGCTCGGGGGTGGCCAGCTCCGTGGATCGGCCGGGGTATGCCGCACGGTTGAGTACGGTATGGGATATGTGGATGAGGGCATCGCGCATGAGCTCGGAGAGGGTGGCATACCCTCCGCGATTGGCTACCGCTTCAAGGAGCATGAAGTCGGGCTGCGATATTCTGCATGATACTCTGATGGTCTTGTTGTCTCGATTGCTCATTTCTTCTCGATTTGGCTGATGTTAAAGGTTATGTTATCGCTCATAAGCGCTCATGAGACCGAGCGTCATGAGGAGCGTGATGGCCCCGTCGATCTTTCGGAACTGCGAGATCTTGATGGGCTTCTTGTTTTCGAGGCGGTCCTCGTCTATGACGCAGTTGCAGAGACAATAGGCGTTGATGGGGTTGTTGTTGATGGATATTCCTGGCGGATCGCTCCATGCAAGGAGCTCGAAAGCCTCGACGGGTAGGTTGAAGGAGCCATAAGTCTGCGAATAAGGCATGAGCACGCCCCGGAACCCCGCTGATGAGAGGATATTGACAAGCTCCCGCGACTTGTAAGCATCGTAGCCGATACGGATAACACGAACCTTGCGTGCGTTGGAGATGATGTCGGCCGCAATCTGCCGCATATCGATGATATTTCCCTTGCAGAAGTTGAGGAATCCTTGACTATGCCACTGCCGGTAAAGGGTCTCGTTGGGGTGGCCTTTGAGTGCGCCTTCCGGGAAATAGTAGTCGGTATGGGTGTAGAACTTCTTTTCTTTTCCGCTCCAAACCGTATAGGAGACAGCTGAGAAGTCGTCGTGCACAGACAGGTCGAAGGCAATGGCGCAATCGAGACGGGTGTCTGGGTCCGGCTTGTCAGCGCTGAGCGCTGTTTCGAGCGGTGAACCGCCCTTGTCGAGCAGCTCGTTGGCCTTGTCGTAATCCATCCATGTGCGTGCAGCGTTGGCGGTAAAGATATTGAGCATCTTTGTCCGGAAATTCAGCATGTTTTCCTCTGACAGCTGGGCCGTCTTCCACTCGTTCTCGTAGTAATCAGGCTGTATGGTCACGCCTATATGCGGCTGTACCTTCCTCCATGTGCGCGGATCTCCATCCTCATCGTCGGGGTCGGGCATGAAGAGAGAGGCAAACATACGGTCATCGTCTATCTCGCCCCTCAAGACCTTCATCACACCGTCGAGTTCGTGCTTGAATGGTCCGTCCACGACCTCGGAGGCTGTGGTAATGACCACTGTGAGCGGCTCCTTGCGTGTACCCATGGATGATGTGAGCGTGTTTTTGAGCTGCGAGCCTGGCTTGTTTGCCGTGTCTCTTGCCTGCGAGTACTCATCGATGATAACCGTGGAGGCTTTCAGACCGTCACGTGTGCGTGCGTTGGCCGCAAGACACTCAATGAAGCTCTCGTGCCCGAGGCTGAGCCACTTGATAAGCTCACGGTTGACCTTGAAATGGCGGCAAGACGGGTCTATGGCCTGTATGATACCCTGAATCTCGTTGAAGCAGATCTTTGCCTGCCGGTAGCTGTTGGCCCCGACATAGACCTCGGCGTTGTTGTCTCCGAAGAAGAGATCGTAGATGGCGAGTGAGGCCACGGAGGTTGTTTTTCCGAATTTTCGTGGCACGAACAGATAGAAGTTGCGGCAAAGGCGCCGGTTGCTGGCATCCTGGAATCCGAAGACGTTGGCGAACTGGAAGGTCTGCACCGGCGTGAGCTTATAGCAGCGGCGCCCGTTGGCTCCGTCGAACTTGAGATGTTCGTAGAACTTGAAGAATTTCTTGACTTTCTTCATGTTCCATGCGTATTTGGTGAGCATCTTAACAGAGCGTGTGATTCCGAGAATCTCATAGAGGTTGTGCGCGTCGGGGTCGTTGCAGACAGCCAGGATATAGTCGACGACACGCTGATCCGTATCGAGCAGCACCTTCCATACGGGAGCACCACTGAAAGACTTGAGGTCGTGATTATCTACGAGCGCCCTCAGCTCCTTGGCTGTCTGTTCTTTCAGTTCGTACCATTGTTTTTTCTCTTCCGCGTCCATTGCTTAATCGTTGTTGTCGTCATCCTTGAAGTCGTCCATGAAGTTTTGGAGGGCATCGTCTGGTCCTTCGAGCTTCTGTTTGGAGTCGGTGTTCATTCCGAGTGCGGCAAGTGCCCGTTGCGCCTGCCGGAGGGTTTCCGCGTGGAGTCTCTCCAATGGGTTGACGGTGCGCCGCTCGTTTCCCTCACGGCTGTACTCGACGGTTATCGGCTGGTAATCGGGCGCAGCCATTTCCTCGCTCTGTTGCTCGGCACGTACCAGGAGGCGTGCGGTGATCTCGACCTGATAGGTGAGCTCGGCGGCGAATTTTCCGTTGTCCTTTAGCAGCTTGATGATGTAGCGTTTCTTCGACGATACCTTCTTCTCGATGGTCCTGGCGGTTTTCTCTGCCATCTTCTGCACCGATGCCGCCGGCAGGGGCTTTGGCGACTGCTCAGGCAGCCGGTTGTTGTTCTCTGCCGCCTTCTCGGAGTAACCACGCGCCTTTCCTTTGGTCTTGAGGTAGAAGATGATGGCCGTGGTGTCTCCTTCCTCGATACGGTTGAGCAGCTTGCCTTCCACGTGGTCTATCTGTTCCTCGTTGACCTCCGAGGCCTTCATGCGGAACCCGGAATCGCTCTCAAGCCATCGGTAATACTTCTGCCGTGAGATGCCTACGGCCTGACATGCTGTCGAGATGATGCCTTTCGAGACCTTCATGGCCGAGAGGAAGGAGGCTTTGAGCGCTTCTTCCTCGTTATGGTCTGTTTTCTTCTTCATGTGTTGTCCTTTTCTATGCCGAACTTGTTGCAGAAGGCTTCAAGCCTCGACGTGTTTTTCTTCTTTGCCGCTTTCTTGCTTCCTGAGCGTCCGAGCATCTGGTGCTCCTTGATATGGCAAGCGTGGCAGAGGGAGCGGAGGTTGTGGAAGTCGAACATCCGCTTTTCTCGCTCTGAGCGGTTCGTCGCGTCGTCGACGGGATAGACATGGTGCACCTCTGTAGCGGAGACGAACCGTCCATGAGCGAGGCAGTCTTCGCACAACGGGTTCTGCGAGAGTTTCGACCTTCGCATTTTCTGCCATGCCGCGGAATGGATCCACTTGTCGTATTCTGGGCTATGACTGCTGCCTATCATCGTCGTCGGTTTCTGACTCGATGGCGGCTCTGCCTTTGTAATAGAGAACGGCGAGCGCTGATATGGCCGCGAGCAGTAAAGATCCTACCGTGAAGGCAAGAGCAGGGTGCGCAAGCGCGCACAACCACACAACGCCGGCCATGAAAAGGAATACGGCGATCACGAACACGACCTCCATGACGGCTTCGTAGTCTGAACAGAGCTGTACTTTCTTGTTTCTAAAAATAGAGATGCGCATAATAGAACGATAGTAAGATTATAAATTGAAGATTTGGAGCGATTCAACGCTCTATGTGCAAAGATACGGAAAATAGCTGATATTAAGCGCCTGGCGGCGCTTTTTTTTGTCTTTTGCCGCTGCGGTGCAGCGGCATACACGACCTTTGGGTAGAGGCGCTTATAGGAGGCGGGGGTTGGTGGCTCCGATTGGCGGCTCCTTCCTGTAATTATGGATATGAGCCGTAAGACGTACAACGATAAGAGACCGATGAGCCGCAGGGCCATACCACGCGAACACTACTGCCGCAAGGACGGTGAGCGCGGGTGGAAGCCTAAGCAGGCCTTCGATAACGAGGCGAGCGCTGACAACTACATCGAGAGCAACCGGTATTTTCGGTTAAATGGCTACAGAGCCTATCAATGCTCATGGTGCGGAAATGGCACATAGGGCGATTGTCCGAGGGATAGAGCGGCTGCGGTGCAGCCGCCTACACAACCGCAGACGACGGGCAATCGCAGGCGACGGGGCGACCGCCTGCAAGAACTCAGGCGAGTCACGAACGGAGCACTGGCGGATAAAGAAATGATAAAGGGAAACAAACAGATGAGTATTTGGTCCAACATAGGAAAAGGTCTTCAGCAGGTTAGAGCCATGAGGCGGGAGAGCGGCGGGGCGCCGAGAGGCACGGGGCCACGCTACGGTTCTCCTTTGCAGATCACGGGAGGCACTGATGATATGGCCGTGGCCACGGTCTACCGGTGCGTGAGTGTACTGTCGGACAGCGTGGCCGGTCTCCCTCTTCACTACATGCTGCGAAATGGAGGTTACTTCAATGTCGCTGCCAACTCTCCGTTGGAATACATGCTCTCCGTTGAGCCTAACCCACTGATGTCGTCTTACACGATGTGGTCTATGGCGGTAAAGGACATGCTTCTTTGGGGAAATGCCTATATCTATCCGCGGAAGGTTGACGGTGAGATTACCGACATGGTGTTGTGCCGTCCGTGGCTTGTCAGCCACGACTACCTCAACGACCTGTATACTATCCACGATGCTTACAATGCCGTGGACGGGACCTTCGGAGAGGGCGAGATTATCCATCTGTTCCTTCACTCGCACGACAGCAAGACTGGCGTGAGCGTGCTGGAGCATGCCCGCCGCACCATCGAGATAGCGACGGCAGGCGACGGAGAGACCGCGAGCCGTTTCAGCAATGGCGGCAACGTGAAAGCCTTCGTGACGAACGACAAGAGCGGGGTAACCGGGTATGGAGAGTATCAGGATGACCAGCTGAGCACATTGGCCGATGACCTCGACTACCGGATAAAGGGCCGCAACTTCGTGAGCCTCCCCGGGCAGGTTGATGTCAAGACGGTGAGCATGAGCTCGGCTGATATGCAGTTTCTCGAGAGCCGAAAGTTCACGGTGATCGAGATCTGCCGTTTCTTCGGCGTCGAGCCTTCTTTCGTTTTCGCTGATACCTCTACGAACTATAAGAGTGCCGAGAACGCCAACCGCAACTACCTTGTGAACACTCAGGACCCGATATTGAAGCGTATCGAGACAGAGCTGAACCGCAAGCTCATTGGCCGCAAGGGTTTCGGCAAGGCGAAGATCATGTATGACCGCAGCGGTGTTTACTCTCTCGACCTTCAGAGCAAGGCCAACTACTATAAGACGATGGAGGAAATCGGCGCGTTCAGTGCCAACGACATCCGTCAGATGGAAAACATGCCTTCTACGGACGGAGGCGACACGGCCTTGGTCAGCGCGAACCTCGTCCCGTTGAAGAGCGGCAAGCTGTGGGGCACCGATCCCAATCAGAAGCCGGAGAAAGGGCGTTGACCGATTTTGTCAGACAAAAACGGCTGGTGAGGATTAAAATAACATAACGAAAAGATAAAATAAATTAAAACGATATGGAACGCAAAATAACGACAAAGATGATACGCAGAGAGGCCAGCTTTCAGGCAGACCTTCGCATCCGTGAGTCAGAGGGAGGTTCCGAGAGCCGTACCATTGAGGGTTACGTGCTGAAGTTCGGTGTCCGCAGCGTTCTGTTGCACGACTGGTGGAACCCTTACTACGAGATCCTCGAGCCGGGCTGCGTGACCCGTGAGATGCTTGACAAGTGCAACATCCCGCTGACCATGTTCCACGACCGCGAGTTGGTCATAGCCCGCTCGAAGAACGGCAAGGGCACGCTCAGCTATACCGTTGACGGCCTGGGTACGCAGTTCAATGCCGACGTTGCCCGCACCGCAGACGGCGACAAGGCCCTTGAGCTTGTCCGCAGGGGCGACCTCGACGGCTGCTCCTTCGTGTACTCCACGGACGAGATGGACCCGGAGGCCGTGACCTATGAGGCATCGGGCGAGAAGGACGCTGACGGCAACGACATCCTTCTGCGTCACGTGTGGAGGATAGACAGCATCAAAGACTTCACGCTGACGGGCAATGCCGCCTATGAGCAGACGGAGTGCGTTGCTCGCGAAGCTCCCGACGGCTATACCTTCGACCGCACCGCCATGAAGATGGTGCGTGAGGCAGACTTGAAGGCAGACCGTGCGGCACTTGATGCAGCCGAGAGCAAGCAGCGCGAGGCGGAAGCCGTCCTGCAAGCAGCGGCGAAGGAACGCGAGGCCTTGAAGCGCGAGCAGGTGACCCAGCTCCGCAGAGCGGTGGACACACTGAGAGAGTTCATCAATTATTAACCACTAAATATATTTAGAAATGGAAAAGAAAGTATTTGATTTCCGTGCGGCATACGACCGCCTTGAGACTATCGGCAAGCGCCGTGAGGAGCTTGCGGAAGGTCTTGAGAAAGACAAGGAGCGCGAGAGCTACACCGACGCAGAGAAGGCCGAGATCCGCAGCCTTGAGCGCGAGCAGCAGATTCTCGACATGAAGATCAAGGCCAACACCGCATTCTTAGGCAAGGTGCGCGAGGACAACGTGCAGGACATGAACCAGAAGATGCGTGAGGCCATCAGCAACGGCCAGCGTTTCGAGATGACCATTGCGCGCAGCATGATCAAGCGTGACGCCTTCGGCGGCAACACGTCCGGCTACGCAGCCCACGGTCTGACAGGCACCAACCCGTTCTCCATCACTACGGGTCAGATTGTAGAGCCTCTGTGGGCCAACACCATTCTCCAGACACTCGGCCAGCCTCTGCTCACCGGTCTGAAGGGCAACTACCAGTGGCCTGTTGTCGAGGCTTTCGAGGCCACCATCAACGACGAGGGTGTTGCCCTTGGCGACTCCAAGATCCCATTGAGCAAGCTCATCGCCCGTCCTGAGCGCGTCGGCATCGCCGTGCCCATCACCCGCGAGACCATCAACGAGACCGAGGGCCTTATCGAGACTGTTGCCACACAGTACATCCCGAAGTCCGTGGCCGCTCTCATCAACAAGGTGGAGTTCTCCACTACAAAGCTGAAGAAGTACGATAACGGAAAGGAGACCACGACCGACGCAACCAACCTTGTAGGTCCGTTCGTCAACGCCAAGACCGCCACGACCTACACCGGCGACGCTCCTTCGCTGAAGGACATTATCGCCCTTAAGAGCGCCGTGCTGTCTAAGAACATCATGCCTGAGGGTCTCGCCTACGTGATGACCGAGACGACCAAGGGCCTGCTCGAGGCAACACCGAAATGGCAGGGCAGCAACCAGGCCATCGTAGACGAGAACGGCAAGATCAACGGCGTGCCCGTGTTCACCACGAGCTATGCCAAGGAGGGAGCCGTGTACTTCGGCGCGTTCAAGTATGCGCCCATGGGTCTGTTCGGCGACATGAACATCATCGTCGATCCTTACTCCCAGGCCCGTAAGAACGCCATCGACTTCGTTCTCAACGTAGATTTCGCCATCACCGTTCTTCGTCAGGAGGCCTTCGCCATCCTCACCAAGAAGGCTGGGGTTGGTGTCTGATCAGTATAACATCAAGAGACAAAGGTTATGAGCATAGTCAGCACTGAATATCTGAAACAGCACACGCGTTTTGACGAGGGCATCGACGACGAATCCTATCTCCGTCAGGAGGGAGACAACGCCGAGGCTTTTGTAGCCCGTGCGTGCCAGTGGAGAGACCTGGCTGCCTTCCAAGCAGCCGTCAGCGATGGCGGGGAGCTTCATAACCTTTATCTCCAGGCAGTGTGCATGCTGACGGACTACTGGATCACTACGACCCGCAGTGCCGGTACGATGCAGCAGATTCATGTAGCACCCCTGGGCGTGACCGCACTCATCGCACAGATGCGCGAGCTCGTCCATACTAATGGCTGAAGGCTATGATCGTGACAAGTCAGATGGACAGTATCATCAAGGTACAGAATGCCGTCAGATCGGCGGACACGTATGGAGAGATGCGCGAGACATGGGAGGATACCATACCCCGTATGCACGCCCATGTGACGTACAAGAGCCAGGGCGTGAACACCGGGGACGGCGACACCGCCCCCTCGGGTGAGTGCACGTTCGTGGTCCGCTATACTGACAAGATCAAGGTCGGCAGCCGTATCGTATGGGAAGACCGCACGTATCTGGTGAGGAAAGACCCGCGGAGGTATAAGACCCGCGGCTATGTCGAGGCGGACGCACAACTCATAAACATGTAAGCAGATGGACGGTATCAAGATAAAGAAGCGCACGGCTCTGTCAGCCGGTGAAGCAGTGGCAGGCTGTCTGAGGAGCGTGTTCGGGAACGCCATCAACGGCGTTTTCCCCGACAAGGCCCGTACGGATGTCACGCTGCCCTACATCATCTACCAGGTAGACGGAGACATAGAGACGAACGACAAGAGCCGTTCGTCGTTCCTCGACTCGTGCACCGTGACCCTCCACTGCTTCGCCACCCATTACGGGGACGCTGTGGACATGGCAGAGGTGTGCCGCGCCTCGCTGAGCGGGAGCACGATAACCCACGCCTTCAGCGACGGAAGCACGATCAAGATAGACTGCTCCAAGATTACCGGTTTCAGCGGTGACGTGGACACGGACTGCTACGACCGGGTGGTGAGCATCAATTGCCGGGTGTGCTGACATGGAGCATACATAATTAACGATAACTATTAAAGATTACAACTATGCCAAACGGAACAACAACAACCGTAAAGAGTGGATATGTTAACGGCAGCGACATGCTGCTCTATATCGGTGAGAAGGCTATCGGCCACTGCACCTCGCACACCACGACCTTCGACACCGAGACCAAGGACCGGGCCGTGAAGCCCCTGGCCAGCAAGAAGCTGTCGGCAGGACTGTGGAAGAGCACCGGCGTCACCGGACTCTCCATCATGATTTCCTTTGAGGGTCTTGCTTTCTACAATGAGAGCGAGTTCGGCGTGAAGGAGCTCCTCGCCACGTGGAAGGCCGGCAAGTCGGTAAAGGTCAAGTGCATG
>ERZ773013.848-NODE-848-length-19049-cov-6.738496_pt1 | contig 19049 bp, 14 predicted proteins | sample MGYA00511670_ERZ773013 | MGnify/ENA primary metagenome ERZ773013 (study PRJEB29015, sample SAMEA2738120) | human oral metagenome | biome: human oral; feature: human-associated habitat; material: saliva | place: China | collected 2257 ... | reverse complement strand
TCCGATAATGACACTATTATTTGTAATCTCTGCAACTTTCTGCATTATCATATAACCATGTATCGGTTCTATTAGAACAAGAAGCGTAAAAAATATACTATCCGTTAATTCGCCTGTTTCATACGGGCTTAATTTTGCCATTTTATCACCTCATTTATAGAGATATACTTTATCTATATCCATCATCGATATATCTATCTTTGATATAATTGTATATCAATCATTGATATATGTCAAGAGATATTTTGTTATTTATTTACATTTTCCTTCTCTAGCTTTTAATATTAAAATGTGATAAACTATGTTAAAGCCTATAAATAAGGAGATATACATAATGAAAATTGCGAAAAAATATTTTTTAATTGCTTTTACATTTGTACTTGCTGTTACTTTGACAGCTTGTAATTTAAAGAACACTTCAAATCCAGAAACTATACTTAATAAAACTATTGAGAACATTAAAAAAATCAAAAGTGGAGAGAGTTCTAAGACTTCTATAGCTGAAATGGTTACTGATAACTCTACTCCAAAATCAGAGACTAAAATAGTAACTACATTTACTACTGATCCTGCAGTTTACAAAATTTCAGGGACTGTTTCTTCTGATAATGTTGGTGATAACAATTATAAAGAAGACATTTATTTAAAAGATGATACTGCTTATGTTAAAAAAAGTACATCTTCTGATTGGACAAAAAGTTCAAATCCAACGGTTACTTCTCAATATGATTATATAAAAGATAATATTTTCCCTCAAAAAGTATTAGAAGCGTACAAAAACAATGCTAAAGACTTTAAAGTAACTGAAGAAAATGGAAACTATGTTCTTACTTATTCAGGAACAGATAATAGTAGATTTAAAGAAATCATTACAGCAGTATTAAATTCAACAAGAAACGATGATGAACAAGAAGATCTTTATAAAGATATAGATCCAAAAGAGTTACAAATTAAATATGTTGTAACAAAAGACTTCACTCCAGTACGTAGTGAAACAAAATTCTCTTTCAGCGCTAATAATCTTACTTTCATAGGAACAATAAACACTGACTATAGTAAAATCAATTCTGTAAATGAAGTAAGTCTTCCAGATGAAACTAAAAACGCCGTAGAAGTAACTGGTTAATACATATTAATATACCCCATAACATCTATACCTTAAGTACAACTAGGTATAGATGTTCTTTTTAACCCTTTTTGCAACTAAAAAAAACATCAAATTAATTTACATAATTCTTTTCATTTAGTATAATATGGTAGAATGCACAAAAATATGGAGGTTTTTATTATTTATAATTACAGCGCCCGAACTAAGTTCTAACGGTTAAATTGAGCTTAGTTGACGAGGAAAAAAGTTATCGAAAATTCGGCGGATGCTTTTTCGGAATTAAAGAGTTTCGTTAAATAATGTACAACAGAATACAAGAAATTAGCTATTTTACTTCTTTAATAAATTAGTACTTTCTAATTTTCTTTATGAAATTTTCTTTTCATAAAACAACTATTTACAAAGTAAAATTTAGTGTTAATTTTCTAAGTTTATTCTTCAAAATCATTATTATCTCTTTATATAATACCTATTTTTAATAAGAATAGCGGCAAACAATGTAGTTTTAAGCTATTATTAAGTATTTTTGGTATTATAAATTTGAATTATTAATTAAATACAATATAAAAAGCGAGGAAATTAAATATGTGTGGAATTGTAGGATTTGTTGGAGAAGCAAATGGAGTGAAGTTTTTAATCGATGGGCTTAGCAGCCTTGAGTATCGTGGATATGACTCAGCTGGTATTGCTGGTGTTGTAGATGGAGAGGCTAGCGTTACTAAAGCTGTTGGACGTATCAAAAACTTAGAAGCTTTAATCCCTGAGGATTTACACCTTGAATTAGGTATTGGGCACACTCGTTGGGCTACTCATGGTGGTGTTAACGTGACTAACTCTCACCCTCACCAAAGCTTCAACAAACGTTTTGTTTTAGTTCACAACGGAGTTATCGAAAACTTCCAAGAACTTAAAGATAGATTTTTCAAAGATGTAGAACTTATTTCTGAAACTGATACTGAAGTCATCGTTCAATTAGTTCAAGTGTACAGCGATCGTGGAATGAGCACTAAAGATGCATTCAAAAAAGCTGTTTCTAAATTACAAGGTTCATATGCACTTTGTTTAATCGACACTGAAGATCAAGATACTTTATATGTAGCAAAAAACAAAAGCCCATTATTAATTGGTCTTGGAGAAGGAAATAAAAACTACGTTGGTAGTGATGCTCTTGCTATGATTAAGTACACTAATAACTTCTTAGAAATCAACGATGGTGAAATCGTAATCGTTAAAAAAGATAGCGTAACTATCGAAGATAAAGAAGGAAACGTAGTTGAACGTGAAAGCTTTTCAACTAACTTAAATGCTGGTGAAATCGATAAAGGTATTCACGAGCACTATATGATTAAAGAAATTAACGAACAAGTAGGAGCTATGCGTAACATCATTTCTCACTACTTCAACGGACATGACATTAACATCGATAGCGATATCGTTAACCACGTAAAAGATGCTGATAGATTATACATTATCGGTTGCGGAACTAGTTATAACGCTGGTTTAGTAGGTAGAAACTACTTTGAAAAATGGGCTGGCATCCCAACAGAAGTACACCTTGCATCAGAATTTGCATACAATGTACCTCTATTATCTAAAAAACCAATGTTTATCTTCCTTTCTCAATCTGGAGAAACAGCTGACTTACGTGCAGTTTTAACTAAATTACGTGGTGTAAACAGCGATTATAAATTCTTAGTATTAACTAACGTAGACGCTTCTACTCTATCTCGTGAATGTGATTACACATTATTATTACACGCAGGTGTAGAAATCGCCGTTGCTTCTACTAAAGCTTATACTTCACAAATTGCTATTTTAAGTATTTTAGCTTATGAAGTAGCTCTTAAACTTAATAGAAAACCTAAATTTGATATCGAGCAAGAATTATCAGTAATTACTTCTGCTATTGAATCAATCTTAGACGATACTAAGACAATTAAAAACTTAGCTAAAAACTTATTCACTGAACGCAATGCATTCTATATCGGTCGTGGAATCGACTACTATAGTGCATGTGAAGCTGCTTTAAAACTTAAAGAAGTTTCTTATATCCAAACTGAAGGATTTGCTGGTGGAGAGTTAAAACACGGAACTATCGCCCTAATCGAAGAAAAAACTCCAGTAGTTGCTCTTATCACAAATACAAAACTAGACTTAAACACTCGTAGTAATGTAAGTGAGGTAGCAAGCCGTGGAGCTAACACACTAGTTATCACTCTTGAAAAACTAGCTCGTAAAGGTGACTATGCTATTCCAAACGTAAATGAAGATCTTGCTCCAATCGCAAGTATCGTAGTTACTCAACTATTCGCATACTACGCAGCTTACACTCGTGGATTAGATGTTGATAAACCACGTAACTTAGCTAAATCAGTAACAGTAGAATAATAAATAGATATTAAAATAAAGGTCAACCAAATATTTGGTTGACCTTTTATTTATTGTTTCTTATTTAATATATCAAGGTTTATCGCATCAACATAGTAGTTTTTTATTTCACCACTATCGTTGTTGCTAATTACTATATTCCACGTAGGAATAAGTACCTGATTTTCTGTTTGCGAAATATATGTATAATATCCTAGGTTCGCTTTTACTTTGCTGTTTTTAGGAATTAAATCTTCATGATATAGCCTATTTACAGCTTGTGACTGCGTTACTAGTGTTTCATTTTTATCTTTTCTAATATTCGTTACTAATGTTTGTTCAAAGGATTTTACATCCCCATTATCATCAACATGGAATACTATTCTAGCATTGTTATTACTAAAGATTCTTAATCCATCTACTTGCTGATCATAAATAATCTCTTTTTTATTACCGTCATAGCTAGAAAAGATATAATTTGCACTTGGTTTAAATCTTTCAAGTAAAAACGTATCTAAATCTACTTTATAATTATTTTTATTAACATTTGTCAAGCTAGCTTCACTTGTAACTTTTAATATTGCAGTCTTATCTGATTTAGTTAAATCGTAGTTTAGTCCTGCTACATCTTGTTTTATGTCTTTTAAGTCTGAGATCGTCACATTCACGTAACCTAGATTATCTTTTTTAGTATAGTTTTCCTCTACAGTGATATTGTCATTAGCCATAGATTTTTCAATAATTTCTTTTTCCTGAACAATATCAGCACTATTTTTCTCAACTGTATATATAAAGAAACTAAGTAGAATAATATTCAAAACTATAAACACATATATAAACATAGTTTTTATTTTACCCCAGTTCATAGTCTTTCTCCTTTATCTACCGCTTCTTTTAAACTTTTAAAACTTACATAGCGATCATTATATTTTATATACCACGTAGGAATATAACTACAAGTATTTTTAGATTTATTATATGATTTTTCATATCCTAAAACTATATCATCAACAGACTGTAGTTCTACATGTTTATATAAATAATTTATAATATACTCTATTCTTTCTATATCATATGTTCCTAAAGTTTTAGATGATAAATATGCCTTAGATATTCTTCTTGGCGAAGTTAGACGATAAATACCATTTGTATTGTCCTCAACGGTAATTTCCGCAGAACCATCTTTACTAAATACTATCGAGTCTTTATACGTTTGTTGAAGTATTGTTATACCTTCTAAGGCTGTTGTTACTTGGTAACTGACATCCTCATTATAACCTAACTCTAAGAAGTTAATCGCATTAGTTACCGCTGTAGTTGCATCAACCTCTTTACCATCTTCGCTTGATGGGTTTGTATAGATTATTCTGTTACCTTGTGGTTTTAGAATTCCATAACCATCAGTCATTTCATTATTACTACTAACTCGAATATTATCTTTCTTGTCAAAGATACCTCTAGCTAGTTTATTCATATTAACATCTTCTATACTATATTCATCAATCGTAAGATTATCTGTCTTTTCTTTTACGTAGATGAACTTATTGTTTAAACTATATTTTCCATATTCATGCTTATTCTCATTAAATATAGCATTAACAGAGTCGTATACTTTTTCTTTTACTGTTATTTGTAAGTAGTTTTTATCATCTTTTTTATATAAATAAATAGTATCTGGTTTTTCTTTCAATAATACTATTGTGTCAAACTCTACAGTAACATTAGAGTTCTCCTCTGAGAAAAGTAATGATTTAACTAAAGATGACTCTAGAGTAACAGAGTAATTTATTGTTAATTTTTCTTTGTTGTTATTGCCGAATAATTCTTCAGCTCCAACACTTTTTACTCTGGCTTCTGTACTTTCACTTTTAGCTAGAACAGATAGAATTTCTTTTAATTTCCCTCTATCTTTTACTGCATTTACCGTTGCTACTTTTGTAATAGAACCTTTAACAGGCGGTTCTTCTCTAGCTCCAGCATCTGTTTTTGCGATTGAATCTGGTGTTAGGAAGTTAAGCAACGCTGAATTATTCTTACCTTCCGTAGCTTTCTGCCCACTTTTTCTAGTAAATATTTCGTAATCAGGTTGATATGTTGTTATTAAATAAGATAAAGCTATACTGCTAATTACAAGGAAAACTAATAGTATTGTCTTCATAGTTTCCTTCTTATTATGTCTCATACAACCCCTCCTATAACCACTCATCATCCATGTTTTCACATGGTAAAGTTACAAAAATAATACTACCATAACCTTCTCTACTTTGCGCCCATATTCTTCCTCTATGTGCTTCTACGATATTTTTAGCTAGTGCTAATCCTAATCCTGTACCACCCATAGTTCTTTGACGACTTTTGTCTACACGATAAAATCTATTGAATATTTTATCTATATGAACAAGAGGTATTCCCACCCCTTCGTCTTTTATAGAGATACTTACACGATTATGATTATAATTTTGTCTTACCCTAACTGTTATGTTTTTACCATTTGGAGAGTATTTTATCGCATTGTTCATAATATTATCAAACACTTGCGTTAATTTATCTTGGTCTCCTTCTACAAATATAGGTGTTTTTGGTATATATTTAATAAAGTTTTTCTCTGGATGAGTAAGCTCAAATCTATCAGAAATTTGCTCTATTAGTTTGTTTATATCAATAAACTCCTTATCATAGTGCTCCTCTTTAATATCCATCTTACCTAACTGCATAAGTTCGTTAACCATTCTTATCATACGCGTAGTTTCTTTATGAATTGTATCTATAAATTGCGGAGCTAACTCTTTATCATTAATAACACCTTCTTCTAACGCTTCTATGTAACTATTCATAGTTGTTAGAGGTGTTCTTAATTCGTGAGATACAGTAGAGACGAACTCTCTTCTCTCACGCTCTTGTCTTTCTTGATCAGTTACATCATATAATACAATAATGTATCCTTCTAATTCTGTTGATACTTGTGATAAATCTTCATTTTCTTCTTTTAATATTTTAGAAAATTCCGCCCTAAGTAGTAGACTCTCATCATCTTCAGAAGCATTAACTAATAAACTATCTTCTGCTTCTATTATCTCACCGATACTTTCATATTCTGAAATATTTAGTAATTTCAGCGCATCTTTCCCGATAAGAATTTCATTTTCTGGTGCATCTATCATATCTCCAGCACTAGTATTTATTAGGATGACTTTACCATTGGTATCAGTCGTAATAATACCGTCCATCATACTTTCGATAATAGTCGCAAGTTTCCTACGTTCTGTTTCTGTTACGTCTTGTTCTTCCTTAATCCTCTTCGAAATTTGGTTAAAGACCTTGGCCAAATCCCCAATTTCGTCATTCGTATTTATTCCAACAACTGTTCCGTAGTTCCCTGATGCCATGGTTTTTACCTGAGCACTCATCTTTTCTATAGAACTAGTTACTGTTTTAGAAGCAACAAAACCAATTATTGTCGTTATTAAGATTGATAAAATTGTTCCAACGGTGAATATTTTCGTAATACCTACTAAATCTTGATACACACTTTCTATATCCGCCATTAACGAAACAACTCCGACAACTTCATTATCTTTTTTTATCGGACTCACATAAAGCCAAACCCTTCTATTTGTATCTGGATTAGTTTGAATTTTCTTCGCACTTTCTCCAGTTTTTAAGACCTGGCTAACTTGTGGGTCAAATGATCTTTTAGATAAATAATCATCATTACCATTTTTAGACGATGACGCAACTATTTTTGAATCTTTGTCAATAACACTTACTAAAAGTAATTTTTGAATATTAAATTCACTTACTAACTTAGTTATACTACTTTTAGTATCTGTTGACTTGGTATCTTTATCGCTTTCTGTGAGCGAGTTAGACTTATCTTTATCTAACTCCTCTCTGATATGATAATTTAATATCTTCTCTTGTTCCATAATATTTTGTTCGAAAGTATTTATATTGGTAGTCCTAAGTTGTGTTGTAAAGAATAATCCAATTAACTGTAACGAAATAATATTTACCAATACATAAACTATTACGAACTTCACCCTAATAGATGAAAAATATCTTTTTTTAAATTTTTTTCCAAAGAAGCTCATTACTCTTCACCTATAAAGTATCCTACTCCACGTCTTGTCATTATGTATTCTGGTTGTGATGAATCTGTTTCAACTTTCTCACGAAGACGTCTAACTGTTACATCGACCGTTCTTACATCACCAAAATAATCGTAACCCCAAACTGTTTGAAGAAGATTTTCTCGAGTTAATACTTGGCCACGGTGTTGAGCTAAATAATAAAATAGATCAAACTCTCTACGTGTCAAATCGACCTCTTCTCCATTCTTTTTAATAATATATGCTTCAGGATAAATTACTATGTCTTTGATTACAACTTCGCTAGTATTTTTTTCCTCTACTACTTCCGTTTGTTTAGCGACACGACGTAAGTTTACTTTCACACGAGCCATAAGCTCTCTTGTTGAAAATGGTTTTGTTACATAATCATCTGCCCCAAATTCAAGACCTAGAACTTTATCTATTTCACTATTTTTTGCTGTTAACATAATAATAGGAATATTTTTTTGAGCACGTACTTCTCGACAAACCTCCATACCATCTTTTTTCGGTAACATAAGGTCTAACAAAATTAGGTCAGGATCTTCACTAAACGCTAATTCTACTGCTTTTTCTCCATCATTAGCTACTATTACATCATAGCCTTCTTTCCTTAAATTAAAGTCTAAAATTTTTGCAATTGGCTCCTCGTCATCTACGACTAAAATCTTATATTCTGCCATTACAACTCCTCCTTACTCTTATATTGATTTTTTTCAAAATAATAAAATAAATTATATTACTTATTTCAATATATAGTTTTCATATCTATAACCGATAACATCTGTATTTATCACATTGTATCCTGTTACAAAGAACTGTTTATATTATAACACTTTTTTACATTTTTTTCAGTAATTATCATTTTTTTATAATCAATTTCTTGTTTACATAATGTAAAACATCTATATTTCTTCTGAAAAATAAGTATCTAGTAATTAATAAATTACAAATCTTCTTTCTACTATATAAAATATAAAAAACTAGAGTTGTTTTACTCTAGTTTTTCTTGTCTTTGTTGTTCTATTTTTTCTAATATTGCTGAAATAAATTTTTGAAAGTCTATTTTATAAGGGTTTTTATTTAGTGTGCCCATTATAGTATCACTCATCAATGTTGATCCTAATTGGTCTTCTAAAGAACTTAATGTATCTTTTGAGAAACCTTTTAATAGCTTAATTTCTTCCAATGAGAAGTCTTTATACTCATTTGTTAAATTATCATGTTCAGTGTCTTTCTCTACTAAAACTGCATTTAACGTTTCTTGATGTACATTTAGGAAAACTTTCATACCATGCATTCCCGCATCACTTATAATATATTCTTCACCTACATAATTCCCGATATCAAGCAGTTCTGCTATACGCGTAAAAATATCTCTATCAGAAATAATTCTTTTTATAACACCTGTAAACTCAGGTTGTTTTTTTATAATTTTATTGGCATTTCTTTTATATCTTGCTTTTCTTTCCTTATATAGCTCTGGATCTACACTTTCATCCATAAATATATCAACGCCTCCTGTCAGGTAAAGTGGCGCCCCATTATAAACTACAGTATGTTGAACATTGTACTCTAAAGCAACACGCATAGCAATATTACCACCTAGAGAATGCCCTGTTAGAATAATATTGTCCCCGTATTTTTTTACCATTCTCTTATAAAACTTAAAACAAGAGCTATAGTGTCTGCCTTGACCTAAACATACATCTAACACATCTGTTTTCATATCTTTTTCCCTATCGAAGTAAAAATTAGTTCCTGTGTACGCTAAAATATAGTTATTTTGTTCATTATTTTTGAAAAAACTACCACTACTTCCAGTTTCACCATCATAAAATGATGTAATATATTCTAATTCTTTAGGAAAGTTCCCCATTGTTTTTTCTAACTCTATATAGTTGTAAATTGCTTTTTTAGGAGTTTTTATCTTAGTAAATGACTCTATTCTATATACAATATATGAACAATGACTTGTCACTTCTAAGTTTTTATCTATTTTTTTCACTACGTTCTTTTTTCCTTTAGCCACACTCTATCCTCCTATTATTATATCAACTTTATAATACTATATTTACTTAATCTACACAAGTTTTAATAAAAATTTTACATTATTTTTAGTAAATAGCACTGTATAAATCGTACTTTTTTTGATATAATTTTCTTATATGCAGTTGGAGGTAAATAATGAAAATTCTACTAGCTTATTCAAGTAAAACAAAAAACACTAAAAAAGTAGCCGAAGCTATTTATGATGAAATAAAAAACCTTGCCGATGTTAAATTAATAGATATAAAAAAACAAAGAAAACCATTAGAAGAAGAATTTGATTTGTATATACTAGGGGCTTGGACAGATAAAACAAACGCTAATAAAAATATGCAGAAATTTATTGATGATCAAAACATCCACAATAAAGATGTTGCTATCTTCCTTACTTGTGGAGTTCCTCGTGAACATTATCATGCAGAAGATTCAATAAATAATTATATTCAATTTATGGAAGAAAGAAACAACAATATCCTGAAAACTTTTGTTTGTCAAGGTAAGATAGACCCTAAAGTAATAATCGTCTTCAAAATTTTAACTTGGAGAGACCCTAACTTTATTCATAAGCTGACTCCAGATCTGATGGATATGGTTAAAGAATCAAAAAAACATCCTGATGAAAGAGATTTTAGAGATGCTCAAGAGTGTTTCAAAACTCTAATAGAAAAAATAAGCAATCCTTAAATATATTTTAAGGATTGTTTTTTATATCTTAATTTATATACTATAAAAAAAACACCTTGAAACTTAATTCAAGGTGCTTTTATTATCTTCTATAATTAATTATTTAACACGGATGTAAACTGGTCCGCTACCTACGTTAGCAGTGTTAACAACTGTTTGGTTACCTAACCATCCACCGTGAACTGCTTGTCCGTTACCAGCGTATACTGCGATATGAGCTAATCCTGTTCCACCATTTGCATAGTAAACTAAGTCTCCTGCTTGTGCTTGAGAAGCTGAAACTTGAGTTCCTAACTTCATGTATCCTGCTGGCCAATCGTGATAGTTGATTCCTACAGATTTAAGAGCATTTGTTACAAGCATTGTACAGTCTTGGTATCTACCAACTTGAGCTAAAGCTGCTTGGTAGATTGCAGCATTTTTACTTCCTGAAGGAGTTGTTGTTGCTGCTGGTTTTGTTTGAGCCGCTGGAGCTGGTGTAGCAGCTTTTGTTTGAGCTGCTGGAGCTGGCGTTTGAGCCGCTGCTTTTGTTTGAGTTGCTGGAGCAGTTGTTGTTACTGCTTTTGTTTGAGTTGCTGGAGCAGTTGTTGCTGCTGCTTTAGTTTGAGTTGCTGGAGCAGTTGTTGCTGCTGCTTTTGTTTGAGCTGCTGGAGCTGGTGTAGCAGCTTTTGTTTGAGCTGCTGGAGCTGCTGCTTTTGTTTGAGCTGCTGGAGCTGCTGCTTTTGTTTGAGCTGCTGGAGCTGCTACTTTTGTTTGAGCTGCTGGAGCTGCTACTTTTGTTTGAGCTACTGGTGCTGCTTGTACTCTAGCAACTGGCGCTGCTTGTACAGGTGCCGCTTGTACTGGAGCTGCTTGTGCTACAGCTGGAGTTGCTTTAGGTGCTGCATTTCCATCAACTTTAATTACTTGTCCAACATATACTAAATGTGGGTTTGAAAGGTTGTTAATTTCAACTAGGTTATCTACTGAAGTACCAAATTTATCTGCTACTGTTCCTAGAGTATCACCTAATGCGATTGTGTAGTAACCATCATTTTTAGCTTGAGCTAAATATTCTACTGAACTAGAAGAGTAGTTTAATTTATCTCCAGGGTAGATTAAATGACTTGATAAGTTGTTATCTTTCATTAATGCATCAACAGTTGTCCCGTTGTTTACAGCGATATCCCAAAGAGTATCACCTGATTTGATTGTATAAGTATCAGCGTCAGCGATTTGAGATCCACCTACTGCTACTGTTCCTACGAATGCCGTTGTTGCTACTATTTTATGTAATTTACTCATATAAATAAGTCTCCTTTTTAAATCGAATTTTTGAGTCTTGCGACTCCCTCAATAATTTTCTATTTTTCCATTTTCTAATTTTCTTAATTTTTATTAATACTTGTAAGACGTCTTTAACCTCGTTTAAATGTGTTTAAACTTCGTTTGTATTTCGACGTAATATCATTATATGATGTAACAGATAGGTTTTCAATAGTTGTAACAGTTTTGTAACAATAGTGATAACTTGCTGTTACATAAGTCTACTTTCGTAATTTACCGGTAATTTAAAAAGGGCTATTTTGCAGATTTATTGACATTTTTCTGTAGTATTTCTTAATGTATTTTACTATTAATACGACAAATCCCACCTTAAACAACAGTAAATCACCAAATTTTTTGTGTTTTTTATTGTAATAAACACGTAAAACACCCCCCTTTTTAATGTATTAACTTAATTATTACATAAGACGTTATGTTGCAAAATGAGTCATTAACATTTACCATACTTATTACAATACCTTTTTATCTTTTCTTCGGTGCGCTAGGTGTCCTATATATAACTATGGAAAAACTATAGTTATAACATTTACGAATCTTTTATTAACCTTTTCTAAATTTATTACATTATTTCCAAAACACTTTCTTTGCTAAAAAGTGTATTTTGTTATATATTATCTTTGTAAATCACTTGTGACATTCTTTTCTTAAAAAGTTGATTATACAAGTATTTGACAATGTTTAAAATTATAAAAATTAAATAAAAACGGGAGGTAATATGACAGACATAAACAGTGCCGCTTCTCTTACAAAAATGGGACTCTTATTTTTAGAAGGCTTGTTATCATTTCTTTCTCCTTGTGTAATACCAATATTACCAATTTATATCGGTATTCTTGCAGGAAAAAAAGAGGAAAATGCTAACGGAGAGTTAGTGTTTAATAAAAAAAACACTATAACTAATACCCTATTCTTTGTACTAGGTATTTGTACCACATTCTTTATTTTGGCATTTGCAACAAGTTTTATCAGTGTCTTCTTAAACGAAAACATAAAAACATTACAGATTATAAGTGGTGTTCTTATTGTATTTATGGGGCTTCTTCAATTAGGAGTTTTCAAAATTGGTTTCTTAAAACAAGAATTCTCTGCAAAAAATAAAGTAAAACGAAAAGGTAATAAAACTACACCGTTTCTTGCGTTTCTTATGGGGTTCACTTTTAGTTTTTCTTGGACACCTTGTATCGGCCCTATTTTAGCTAGTGTTTTCTTATACGCTTCTAGCCATACAGGTATTATGAGTATTCTTTTAGTTTTAGTATATTGTTTAGGATTTATTCTGCCATTTATTTTAGTAGCTTTCTTCGCTTCTACACTACTTGCAGTATTCAAACGCAATACTAATATTCTAAAATATACACAGATTATTTCTGGAATAATACTTATAATTATCGGTGTTCTAATTTTAAGTGGCTCATTCACTACGATTGCAAGATACTTTAGTTAATAAAAATTATTTACACTAACCTTGGAGGTATAATTAATGAAAAAACTATCAATACTTACTGCCACTCTTTTAAGTGGTGCATTAGTCTTAACAGCATGTTCAAAGACTCAATCGAATTCTAGCGAACAAAATAACTCTAGTTCTTCAAGTTCTAGCTCTTCAAATTCTACTGAAGAGAAAAAAACTAGACAAGCCTTTGACTTCAGCGCTATGGATAAAGACGGTAACACAGTTAAACTTAGCGACTACAAAGGTAAAAAAGTTTATATCAACGTATGGGCATCTTGGTGCGGTCCTTGCGTTAGAGAAATGCCTGAATTAGAAAAAGCTTATCAAAAACTAAAAGATAAGGAGGATGTTGTTTTCTTATCAATAACATCTCCTAGCGATGATGTATTCAAAAATCAAAGTCCTCAAGATAAGGATAAAGCTACTATTCTTGCTAAAGCGCAAGAACTTGGAGTTACATACCCTGTTCTATTTGATGTGAACGACAGATTCTTAGTAAACTACACTATCCGTTCATTCCCAACACATATTTTTATCAACTCTGATGGAACTATATCAAACCAAATCTCTGGTGCTTTAACAGAGAGCGCTCTTGAAGAAGAGATTAGTAAAATTAAATAATACAAACAAAAAAGAGTTACAAAAAAATGTAACTCTTTTTTATATTACCGAGAACTTATACTTATAATTAATCATCTAAATGATCTGATGGCGCTACTGTGATAGGTTCAATATAACTGTTATTAAACTCTGTATCTGCTTGTCCATTCGTAGACTTAAGTTTTCCGTCTATTCCATTAGCTGAAACAATCTTCGTTATTTTTGCAACCAGCTTATCATCAGATTTAGTTACTGTAACAGTTACTGTTGATACCATTTTGTCGTATTCTGTATTTTCTTCAGTCCCTTTTACTTCACTTATAGTATACGTATGTGTCCCTACTTCATTATCTTTAAACTTAATTGATTGGAATAAGATATTTCCTTTTTCATCGTTAGTTGCAGTTTGAACTACTTTGCCACTACTATCATGCATTTCAAACTTGAATTGACCTGCTTTTAGTGTTCCACCATGGTAAGCTTTTGTGAAGTTAAACTGTATTTCAGCGGGTTTAACTGTCTGTTCTTCTTTATTTGTTTTAGGATTATCTGATTTTGGTTTTTCTTCTTTTTGATTATCAGCAGGCGGCTCATATGATGTAGTATTAAATACACATGCATCTTCTAATTTTATTACACCTACAAAATGATAGCCGTCTATCTCAGGTGTTTTTAACTCTTGATCGCTCGCTATAAAAGTAGTTTCTTTTATTTCAGTTCCTGTATATGCGCCTGTATCTTGCATTGCATAAACTAGTGATCCCCCTCCGATTAAAGCGATAACTAGGAATTTACGTCCTTTTTTATTTTTAATTAGGAAAAATGCTAAACCAGCTAATATACCAGCACCCACTAGGTGTCCCCACCCAATAACATCTCCTGTTTTAGGTAAGATTTTTTGAATTTTTTCTTTAGTACTGTTAGTAGTTCCTACCGAATTTTTTTCGTAGACTAACTTATAAACTGTACATCCATCTACTTTTTCATTCTCACCTAGGGTTTTAATTTCTTTTACTTCATCACTATTCAATGATGCTTTATCTACAAACACAATATTATCTCCACCAGTTCTAGAAGGTTTTAGCCCTTTCCACTGCGCGCTGTTTAGCTTAGCTTCAATATTTTTTTGAGATGTATCATTTGCTAACGCTTGTTGACTAGTAAATAAACCACTTGCCATTAACACTGCTAAAAATAACTTTTTCTTATTAACTTTCATAGTTGCATCCTTTCTTGGTTTTTTATTTTTAATCAAATATACTTACTTTTATTGGAAAATACATCTACATGTCATTTTTATGTAGACTATTTTCAACCTCATCTGCTACCCTAACTATAAATGGCGTTTCATTATAACATAATAAATACAGCAATATAATCTAATGAACGCTATCGCTATTCTTTTATTTATACCACCAACTCTCTAGTCATTATCAATATTTATACCTAAATTATTATACTATATTAATCCTGATAATGAACGAAATCATCCGCCTTCATCATAAATCACTCACTTAAAATATAAATAAAATAGATTTAACGTCTCTAATACATTCAATAAATTCTTCAACTCTAAAATCACCCTAAATTAACCTTACCTTGAACATGTATATACATCTATTTAAAAATCGAAAAAAAAGAGTAAAGTTACAAATTAGTAACTCTACTCTTCTGGGGTTGTTTGACTTTATTTTGCTTCTTTTACATATTCTTGATCTTTAGTGTGAATAGTAAGTCCAGTGATATTTTTAGTAGATTTGAAGAAGAAACTACAGATATAACCGAATACTAATGCACTTAAGAATGAGAATCCTGAGAAGATGAATGGACTTTGTTTAGCGTAAGTTGTGTAGTCTTGGATGTACCAACATACAACACCTGCTACTAATAATCCTAATAATGCTCCAGCTCCGTTTGCACGTTTAGTGAAGATACCAAGTGCAAATGTACCAGCTAAAGGCACCCCTAGAAGTCCGATATATTTAAGGAATAAATCCCAAGTTTCTTTTTGGTTAGAGTTTACGAAGTATAATGCTGCGATTGTTCCTAATACACCAGCTACGATAATGATAATACGAGCTAATAGAACGTCTTGTTTAGCATCTTTACTTAATCCGAAGAAACGTTGTTTAATATCAACTGTGATACAAGCTGAAATTGAGTTTAAGCTTGATGCGATAGTTGATTGAGCCGCTGCTAAGATAGCTGCGATAACTAATCCCGCAACCCCAGCAGGTAATGCTGTTAAGATGAAGTAAGGTACTAAAGCTGTTGTATTAGCTGCTTTACCTACTACTTCAGCGTTCATGAAGTCTGGTAATTTTGTTACAGCGTGGCTACCTTTGTAGAAGCTGTATAAAACTGTTCCCATTCCGTAGAAGATTGGAATAGAGATGAATGCTAATAATCCGTTAGTCCAGATTGATTTGTTAGTTTCTTTTACAGATTCAGTAGTACTATAACGTTGAACTACGTCTTGAGAAGCTGTGTATTGTTGTAAACTGTTAAATACTGATCCAATGAAGATAATTGGAATAGTAGATGCAGTTAATGACCAGTTGAATTTCTCAGCAGTTACGATTTTACCATTTGCTAAAGCATCTTGAGTAATGTTACCAAATCCACCTACGTGATAAGCTCCTAAGATAATTACTAGAATAGCTCCTCCAAGTAAGATAATCCCTTGGATAACGTCTGTCCAGATAACCCCTTCAACCCCTCCTAAGAATGAGTAAACTACGCAAAGTAATCCGATTACCGCACATACTAAGAATGGGTTAAGTGTTGACACTGATGTAATGGCAACTGTTGGTAAATAAATAACGATAGCTACACGTCCGATGTGGAATAGTGAGAATAACACACTTCCTACTACACGAACACTAGGATTGAAACGTTCTTCTAAATATTCATATGCTGTTGTTACATTTAGTTTTCTAAAGAATGGAACATAGTAATAAATTAATATCGGAATAATCGCGATAATTGAAAAGTTCCCTGCTGCATATGTCCAATCTCCATTGAATGCTTTTTCCGGTGTAGCCATAAATGTAATGGCTGATAATGTTGTTGCATAAATTGAGAATCCTACTGCCCAAGATGGAATGTTCCCTCCGGCTTTGAAGAATTCGTCCGTGCTTTCACCTGCTTTCTTAGTGAAATACACACCTATTGCTAGCATAGCTAGTAGATAAATTACTAAAACTATACTATTTAACGTACCAAATCCTATTTTGTCCATGGTACTCCCCTCCTACTTATTAATTTTTTATAATGTGGCTTTTAGTCAAATCGACTATATTCCTTCACTTTTCCTTTTCCTTTTCCCTAATTTTTATTAAAGATTATAATCTTTAACTAATTTTTCTACTTCTGGTAATTTTTCAGGATCGAAAACTTTCATAGGTTTTTTACAATATCCTGCATCTATACCTTTTACTTTTAAGATTTCTTTTAATGTTTGGTATAAACCAAGTTCTAATACTTTTTCAATTACGTCATTTGCTTTGTGTTGTAATTCATAAGCTTCTTCTACTTTACCTTCTTTAGCAAGTTCAAAGATTTTTTTGCTTGTTTTACCATTAACGTTATATGTAGAACCGATAGCTCCATCTACACCAGATATAGCAGCTTGAACTAACATTTCATCAAATCCAGACCAAATTAATTTGTCTGGGAATCTTCTTCTGAATCTTTCTAATTGATAGAAGTCTGCTGCAGTGTATTTAACACCGATAACTTTTTCATCTTCTAGTAATTCAGCGAATTGATCTAAACTAATTTTAACTCCTGTTAAGAATGGAATGTAGTAAAGAATCATGCTGTTATCAGTTGCGTTAATAATTGTCTCGTAGTAATCTTTGATTTCTTTAAATGATAAAGGATAGTAGAATGGTGTAACTGCAGATAATGAATCATATCCTAATTCAGTTGCGTATTTTGCTAATTCTACAGCTTCATTTAAGTCTAAAGAACCTACTTGTGCAATAAGCTTTGCTCTATCTCCAACTACTTCTTTAACAAATTTGAAAATTTGTTTTTTTTGTGCTGTGTTTAGTAGGAAGTTTTCACCACTACTTCCGTTAACGTATAAACCGTCAACTCCACATACATTAAGATTGTGTTCAATTACTTGGCGTAATCCATCTTCTTTTACTTCACCTTTTTCATCAAAAGGAATAAGTAATGCTGAATAAATACCTTTTAAGTCTTTCATTTTTTTGTCCTCCGTTATTTAAAATAATTTAACACATTAAATTTTAATACACTTTCATTTTAAAACGTTTTCTTTATTTTGTCAATAGAAAACGCTTAAATTATATAAAATATTTTACCGTCTATAAACATTGATGTAACAATGTTTATCTTTGTCCTGTTGTAGAAACTAAAAAAAATAATTAAAAACAACTTGTATAGATAACTATCATTTATTTAACACATTATGTATTTTAAAAATAAAAAAAGAAACTCAAAAACTATAGTTAATTCTAGTTTTTGAATTTCTTGTGTTTTAATTTATTGTGTAATTATTTATCGTAGCTACCTATTAAGAACATAGCACCTTCTAGCTCAAAAGTATCACAAGCTGTTGTTAAGATAAAACTATCTCCTTTTTTTACATCGAAACTATCTCCACCTACTCTTATCACTCCACTACCTTCTAGTACAGTAAATAAGTTTCCTGTTTTGTTTTTCTCTAATGTTACTTTTCCTGAAACATCTAGTTTATACACGGTGAAATATCTTTCGTCAGCTAAGTATGTGATAGTAGCCCCTTCTTTGTTTTTTACTTCTCTAGTCGTAGCTACTTTTTTAAATGGAACTTTTGTTACATCTTTAGTTTTTTCGATATGAAGTTCGCGTTTATTACCATCTTTGTCTATTCGATCATAATCGTATACCCTATATGTTGTATCAGAGTTTTGTTGCACTTCATATATTAATATACCTTCTCCAATAGCGTGTAAAGTTCCTGCTGGAATATAGAAGAAATCACCTTTTTGTACACCTTCTTCTACAAAAAGCTTATCCCACTCTTCATTATCAATAGCCGCATCAAACTCTTCTTTTGTTTTAGCGGTATGCCCATATATTAGCTTTGAATCTTCTTTAGCGTCTAGAACGTACCAACATTCTGTCTTACCTAGCTCACCATTTTCATTAACGCGTGCATAATCATCTTCTGGGTGAACTTGTACCGATAAATTATAACTTGCATCCAATATTTTAATTAATAAAGGATATTTATCATATTTTTTCTCTGTAAATAGTTGTGGATTCTCAGAGTAAGCTTCTTTTAACGTTAAGCCTGCTAGTTCTCCGTTAACTATTTTTGAACTACCATTATCATGAG
>ERZ773013.838-NODE-838-length-19149-cov-11.425369_pt1 | contig 19149 bp, 9 predicted proteins | sample MGYA00511670_ERZ773013 | MGnify/ENA primary metagenome ERZ773013 (study PRJEB29015, sample SAMEA2738120) | human oral metagenome | biome: human oral; feature: human-associated habitat; material: saliva | place: China | collected 2257 ... | reverse complement strand
CAGAGGGAGGTGACAGATGCCCGTGGCAGCCCACAGGTCGTGCAGGGTAGAGAAGACGGGCTTACGGAGGGTAGCGAGCTTTCGGAGGGTGGTGAGGGAGAGGAAGCCTTGGTTGATCCAATGCAGGTGAAGGATATCGGCCTCCCTTACCCACGGGTGCGAAGCGATATCACAGCCCCAGCGTGCCGTCGAGACGCGGAAGAGGTGCTGACGTGAGCGGCCGTTGCGGAGGTAGATCTCCAGTCGCTCGAGGAGAAAGGCTGCCTTGGCCCAGAGGCGTCGTGGGGTGGTATCAGCGACGGAGGCGATACGCTCATCCGCTGTACCCTTCTTCACGACGAGCATACGTACCTCGATGCCGACAGCGGTGAGGGCATTGAGTAGGCGACGACAAGCCTCTGCCGCTCCGCCTCCCTCATCAGAGGTGCAGAGCAGAAGTACGCGAAGGGGCGCTTTGTCTTGGAGACTTGTCGGGAGGCTCGTCACGTGTCGTCGGGGATTAGCGGCGTAGGCGCTTGGGGAGCTTGCCCTCGAGCATACTCATCAGCTCAGGCGTGATGCGCAGAGCCAGGAGCGCGAGGAGCAGACCCAGCCCCACGAGAGCCGAGCGAACGAAGAGGTCGATCCATACCGAGCTGAAGGTGGGGAGGAGGGCATCAATACCCCATGCCACGGCTGCGATCGGTATCAGAAGGAGCATACGGCTGGTGAAGGGACTGACGTGCATCTTCACACTCAGCAAGAGTTGCTGCAGGCCGTAGCTCACGATATTTGTGAGGAGCATCGCCAGCGCTGCGCCGAGTGTGCCGTAGGCTGGGATGAGGAAGACGGTGGAGACGAACGACATCACGAGTACGCTGATCGTGTAGTAGATATTCCACTTGTAGTAGCGTGAGGTGCTGACGACCGTATGGCTGCAGGTCAAGGTCAGCTCGACGAGCTTCGCCAGCCCGAGGTAGAAGAAGATCCACTTACCGCCGGTGAACTGCTCGCCATTGGGCATGATACCGAAGATGTTGTCGATATTCACCCAGATCATCGCGAAGATCAAGAGCCCCGAGAGGAGCTGATAGAAGGCCACGAGGCGGTAGACGTCCTCGACGCGCTTCGTGTCGCCGTGCTTCGCTGCCTCGGCGATCTTCGGAGCTGCCACATTGAGGATGGCGCGCATCGGGATCTCGATGATCGAGACCATATAGAAGGCCATCGTATAGACCCCAGCGGAGGAGAGCCCCCCACGGTCGATGAAGGCCACCATAAAGAGGTCCATACGCCCCGCCAGCGTGATGCCCACCGAGCTCAGCGTATAGAGTGCCGTATAGCGATAGAAGCCACGGCGCATCTCGGGTGAGACGTAGCTGGGGTTATGACGAAGGCTCAGCGAGGTGATCTGCCCGAGGTAGACGCCACTGGCGAGCATGCACACGCCGAAGCTCCCGATGAAGCCCCATACCATCGTCGTGAAGTCGATGTAGCCGAAGGCGTAGAGCAGGTAGGCAGCGAGCTGGAGTACACGCAGGAGGACCTCCTTGATGCCCTTCGGCACCGCGACGCGCATCAGCTGATAGGTGTAGAGCTCAAAGATCGTCCAGCCCATCGTGAAGAGCGTCAGCGGTATCACGGCATAGTAGAAGTCCGCGAGCAGTGGGCTTCTGTCGCTGTAGAGCGACATCAGAGGCCCCTTGGCGAGGATGTAGAGGAGCGTCATCAGCACGGCACCGATCGCCCCGACGACCGTCACGTAGTAGAAGAAGCCGTGGTTCGGGCCGTCCTCAGCGCGGTAGGGGTTGGTCTCGGAGTCGCGGAAGAAGGGGAAGTAGCGACTGAGTGAATAGGTCATCCCGAGCATGCCCAGCCCCGAGAGCTGTGTCGCCAGCTCAGGCAAAAGGCGCGTCAAGCCAATCTCCTCGGGAGTGAGGAACTTGGCCAAGATGAAGAAGGTCGTCAGGAAGCCTATCCCGACGCCTATGTAGGTCACGATGGTACCAGTGATACTTTCCTTTGCTGCTACGCTCGCCATGTATAGTTGTCTATCCTCGCTCCGCAGTCAGGTAGGCGCGGTGGAGGAGGTAAAAGTCCATGAGGGTAAGTGCCGTCATCGCCTCGACGATGGGTACGGCACGTAGGGCGACACATGGATCGTGGCGCCCCGTGATAGAGAGGGAGGTGGGGGTGCCATCAGTACAGCAGGTCGTCTGCTCGCGTCCGATGGATGAGGTGGGCTTGAAGGCCGTGCGGAAGGTGAGTGGTGCACCCGTGCTGATGCCACCGAGGAGGCCTCCGCAGTGGTTGGTCTGCTGCTCGATAGCCCCTGCTTTGCTGGGGACGAAGGGATCGTTGGCCGCTGACCCGTACTCAGATGCGAGGACAAAGCCATCGCCTATCTCGAAGCCTCGAGCGGCATTGATACCCATCATCGCTGAGGCCAAGCGGCTGGAGAGCTTGTCATAGAGTGGCTCGCCTAAGCCTGCGGGCAGGCCATCAACACGGCAGGAGATGACTCCGCCGATGCTGTCACGGCTATCGCGTGCCTCGGCTACGGCCGAAGCTATGCGCTCTGCTGTCGCCTTGTCGGGGCAGGGGACGACCTGCTCATAGCGATTCAGGAGGAGCTCCTTATCACCCTCGGTGAGATGAATCGCCTCATACAGGTGGCTGTCATCATAGTGGACAGCTCCGACTTGACTGAGGTAGGCCGAGATGTGGACGCCTTCGGCTCGTAGCCACTGCTCACAGAGAGCACCTGCGACGACACGCACGACGGTCTCACGCGCTGAGGCTCTTCCGCCACCTCGAGGGTCGCGGTGTCCGTACTTCGCCTGATAGGTGAAGTCGGCATGCCCAGGGCGGTAGAGGTCACTGAGCTGTGAGTAGTCCTGGCTTCGTGTGTCGGCGTTGTCAATGACGAAGGCAATGGGTGTGCCCAGCGTCCGCCCCTCATAGATACCCGAGAGGAAGCGTACCTTGTCGCTCTCACGCCGTGGGGTGGTGAGGTCGCTTCGCCCGCCTTGTCTACGACGTAGAGCCTCCTCGATAGCGGCTTCGTCGATGGCAAAGCCTGCAGGGAAGCCGTCGAGCACACCACCGAGGGCGGGTCCGTGGGACTCACCGAAGGAGGTTAGGCGAAGGAGTCTGCCGAAGGTATTCATCGTGATGGGCGGGTGAAGGGGGTGATATAGCAAAGCACGGATGCCCACGAGCCTAAGGCTCCGGGTATCCGTGCTCTATGATTATGCGTGCTTAGTGGCAGCCACAGCCACCACAGCCACCACCTTCTTCGTGGCCTTCGTGGTCATGGTCGCAGCCACAGCCGCAGCCATCATGTCCGCCGAAGAACTGCTCGATCTCCTCGGGCGTAGCATCGTGGACGTCCTTGATAGCGCCGATGAAGTGGAGGTCTTCGCCTGCCAGAGGGTGGTTGAAGTCGAATACGACGACTTCGTCCTTGATCTCGAGGACGCTACCACGGATGATCTGCCCGTCGGGCGTGTGCAGGGGCAGCGTAGCACCTTCGACGACCAGAGCATCGAGCTTGCCTTCGCTGTCTACGAAGATCTCACGGGGCAGCTCCTGGACAGCTTCTTCAGAAGGCTCGCCGTAGGCATCTTCGCACTTGAGGACGAAGTCGAACTTGTCCCCTGCCTTGAGGCCGAAGAGCTGCTTCTCGAAGGCGGGCAGCATCATACCCATGCCCTGGATGTACTCCAGAGGACGGTCGGGGGTGGTCTGCTCCATCAGGATACGCTCGTTCTCATCACCGACGTACAGCTCGTAGTCGAGTGCGACGAACTTATTAGGTGCTATCGTCATAATCTACACTATGATATTTAGGATGTGAATAATGGGATGCTCCTACCTCATGCAAGGCGGGAGGCATCGCCGAACTGGCGCAAAGTTAGCTAATTCTCACCGAATAGCTTGAGGCATGCGCTGCCACTGTATGGAGCTCCATCATTACGGCCTCGCTACGACTCTTCTGGGAGGGGTGATATGAACCTATATTGTCGCGACGCAAAGCTATATAGAAGACTGTTGCCAGAGTCCTGTCCTCTATTTCGAGTGCTAAGGTATCGCACGCCCAGTTCCCCGATATGCCTCTCCGAAGTGGTTACGCAAGCCCTTCGCCTTATTGCGTGTATTCCTCTTATCCAGCGGAGGGAAAAGCTTCGTTCTCGTGAAGAAAAAAGCGCCTTCACGTAGTGGTTTTCCTCTGTCTACGTACGTGGTCTTAAAGACCAGGCACGTCAGTCCAAATATCCACGTACGTAGATATTAGATCCACGTACGTAGTCCAAACTTATCTGCTACTCGTCCGCAACTTTTATCCCTATGCAGAGCAACAAACTAAATGTAGGTCGTCACTCGAAGCTATATAGGTTCGTCGCGCGACCAATATAGGTTCGTACCCCTTACCGCTATGGGTCTGGGGTAGCACCTTCGTGGAGATGAGGGTAGGGAGAGGGGTAGGCGCCCTTGCTGTAGCGACTTAGAAGGGGTAGCCGATAGCCAGATGGAAGCCTAAGGCATCGCGGAAGCTGGGGATATTGTACCAGCCACTTCGTGTCGTCTGGTAGGGGAGGTGAAGGCCCACACCGACATCGAAGCGCACGACGAGGAACGAGAGGTCATAGCGCAGACCTGCTCCCGTACCTACGGCGACTTGGTCGAGGAACTTACCCAATGAGCCTGCTTCGCTGAGTGCAGCCCCAGGACGAGAGGTGTCGGGGCGTAGGAGCCATACATTCCCTGCATCAAGGAAGACGGCGCCGTAGCAGCTACCGAAGAGGTGACGACGGAACTCTGCGTTCGCCTCGAGCTTGAATTCACCTACGCGGTCCATAAAGGAGTAGGCATTGACGGTCGTGGGATTGTAGCTCCCTGGGCCAAGGCTTCGTACCGTGAAGGCTCGGATACTATTGGCACCCCCGACGTAGAACTGCTCGATATAAGGCGCCGTAATGGCATTGCCATAGGGATAGATAGCTCCCGTAGCGAAGTGTGTAGCTAGCGTCTGCTTGCGGTCGATGCGGTAGGAGTAGCGGAGGTCAATGGCTGCCTTGACGAACTGTGCGAAGGGCACACCGAAGAGCGTCTTCGTGTCATTGTACTCACGACCGAAGGCCCTCATCGTAGCATTGACGAGATTCCCAGCCTCACTGATTTCGCCCGAGAGCTGCATGTAGTGTGGGCTGTCGTCCTCGCGGTGGGTATAGGTGAAGCCGTAGCCGATCTTGGGGATGAACTGATTGCTCAAGCTAAGCCCAAGGGCGGGGTTGGCGAGGATGAGCTGGTCAAAGCGCTCCGTCGTGCGGGTCAGCCGAGTGAAGTTCAGGCTGAGCGGCGTGATACGATGGCTCCATCTGCTCAACGGCTGGAAGTTGTAGTCCATCGTGAAGGAGAGGGAGCGTAGGGTATAGTAGCGCGCGTGATTGACACTCTGCAGAGCGACCTTGAAGCTCGTCGACGTCGGGTACTTGTAGTACGCGTCGATGAGGCGAGGGAAGAGGATCGAGGGGAAGGTGAGCGAGAGATCGGCACCGAACTGATAGCTATTGATAGACACCGAGTAGGAGTCTGCAGGGCTACGCCCCGTCTGCCATTCATAGGAGCCAGAGACGCTGGCGGAGAGCTTCTCCCCACCGCCGAAGACGTTGCTTCGCTCGATAGCTGCCGAGATACCTGGCCCGATGAAGCCCGTAGACTTACGCATAAAGGCCGCCCCGAGGTAGGTGCTCCAGGGCTTGTCCTTCCTGAGGAGGATCATCAGATCGAGCGTGCCGATGCTGTCTGCGACGCTCGAGAAGGTAGGGCGCTGTACGGCTGTCGAGTCGCTCGTGCTGCTCATCGCTGTGCTATCTACCGCTGTGGAGTCCTTGATGAAGGTCTCACGAGGGGTGAAGTAGAATTCTACGGAGGAGAAGGCATTGAGCCCCGTGAGTGCCGATAGTGTACGCTCCTCCTCAAGACTGCTGTAGAGCTTGCCAGGGCGGATGCGGACACGGGTCTTCAGCGCGCCAGGGCGGACAATGGGGCGACCCGAGTAATATAGAGCGATGCTGTCGGTGAGGGCTACGCTATCCGTCGTGGCGAGGTTCGTGGGGGCTTCAGGATCCTCGGGGAGCTGGCGGAGCATGATCTTCCCCACACGCCACTGGCGCAGTGCTTCGGGAGGTGTGGTCGCAGAGAGCACTGTGCGTAGGTGCACACGCTGTGGGGTGATGAGGGTATCAGCTTCGTAGCCGATGTGCTCAGACTTGAGGTAATAGTAGCCGTGCTCACGGAGGAAGGCACGGGTGACGGTGCGGTCATCCTCGAGCGCAGCGATGGAGAAGGGGCGTCCCTTCTGTAGGGCACTGAGGCGGTGATGGTAGAAGTATCTCCCGGGGCGGATGTAGACACGAGGGAAGTACTGCACGCTGTCTAAGAGGAAGAGCGGGCCCAGCTGCATCTTGTAGTCTACACGAGCCTGCATAGAGTCGGCTGTGGCGGGGATGATCTCGGAGCTGGTCGTAGCGCGGAGGTAGCCGTGCTCACGGAGCGTCTGCTGGGCGACCTTGGCACGCAGGCTGGGGCTGACATCTCGCATCCAGACGGGCTTGGCTGTGAGGCGACGCATCACGCGCCCCGCAAGCGTAGAGTCCGCAGAGAAGTGCATGTAGATAGCAGGGCTCAGGAGTGCAAAGGGGAAGCGTATAGAGCTACTACCGAAGACCGACCCGTTGGGCGCATAGTTGAGGCGCTCCTCGGCAGCGGCTATCGCCTGCTCAGCGTAGGAGTGCTGGGGGCGATCGGAGACCTCGATCTTGCGGATACCTATATAAATCTGGTCATCTGGACCCTGATACTTCCTTATCGAGCACGCCCCGAGAGCGAGGAGTGTGAGGGCGGTAAGGAGGCGGGTAGTGAGACGGATATGCATAAGTGGGATAGGTGTAGATAGGGAGGAGCGGAGGCCTTACTTCGCTTGGTAGCGGAGGGTGGGCATCGAGTCGCTCGTGAGGCTCGGCTGAGTCGAGAGCGTATCGAGACGGGGCTTCCATGCCTGACGGAAGAGCGTCGTCGTGGTGTCGGTCGTCGTCTTCTTGCGCTTACGGCGGAAGAGGTCGAGTAGGCTGGACATCTTGCGGCGTATGACATACCCCACACCCGTCTCGGTGAATTCCCCTTCGAGGACGTTGTCGGTGACGAGCTTGTGGTAGAGACTGAGGTACTGCTCACCGCTCTTATCGAGCTGGTACTGCAGCGATACGTTGTCGAGGAAGGTCTGTCCCTGGTTCGTCACGCCTGCGCCACTCTGCACCTTACCCCCGACGATGATACGTATGCGGTCATTGTAGAAGCGGCGGCTAAAGCTATAGGTGAAGTCCGTGCGAGCAGCCTCGCCCGAAGAGCCATCGTAGTGGTCGACGCCGAGGTTGAGGTCGGTGCCTTGGAGGAGCTTGCCTGCGGTCTTGTTGATCTGTGACTGCAGGAGTGAGGTCAGTGCGGAGTTGAGGTCCAGATTGCCTGCCCCCGAGCCACCTGCCAGATACATATCTGTCGCCATAAGGGCGATGGCTTGCTTGCTCTGCTCTTCCTTGGTCATCGTCGAGATGCTATTCTGCACGGAGAGGTTCTCAGGTGCGGAGATACCGAAGCTGAGGTTCATCTTGCTGACGTAGTCCTTGATGAGGATGCTGACGTTGAAGTTCACACGCTGGGAGTTCTCTGACGAACTGGATACGGTGGCCTTGACCTTATTGACCGCGGAGAAGTTAAGGTAGGGGTTGGATATCGGTCCTGTCCACGTGAGGGTGCTGGTGGGGTCGATGGAGAAGCGCTTATTGCCCACGACGGGGAGGGTGTAGCTCAGCTCGCCACCACCACTCATCTCGTAGCGCCCCGTCATACTCATCTCGCCGTAGGGCGGATAGGTGAAGTGGAGCGTGCCGCCCCCCTGAGCATGGACGTAGTCCGTGCCGCCAGCCGTGAGGTCGGCGCCGATACGTACCGAGGGGTCCACGTTGATCGTCAGATTCACATCAAGCCCACCAAGGGAGGTAGGTGCGACCTCGACCTTCTTGGTGAAGAGGGTGTCGGAGAAGTCGATGAATTGGACGAGCTGATCGGTCTGCTGGCTAGCTGTCAGCGGGTCTTCGCGCATGACGTAGGTGCAGTTCGTACCGCTGAGTACGTTCACGCTACCGCGGATGCGCAGTGAGGTGAGGGGACCCGTAGCTACCATACGTGTCGAGGCGATGATCTTACCATAGAGGAGCTGGTCGTCGCGGGTGGGGCGAGGCTCGTCGAGGAGGGTCAGCTCATCAGAGGTGATGCGTAGCGAAGCCGTAGCCTGTAGTGTGGTACTCTTACGTATCGAACCATCGATATAGATTGCCTTCTTCGGATCTCCTGAGGGACGTAGCGCATAGTGGTCGAAGAAGATATCTGAGCCCTCCATGCGTACGGGGATAGAGTCGAGAGCAAGGTGTGTCCCGTAGGCGTTGAGGTTCAGCATACCCTTGTTCAGCTGCATCTGCCCCGAGAGAAGTGGCTCGGTGAGCTTCCCTGAGAGTCTGATACTCCCGTCGGCTGTCCCCGCAAGCGTGGTACTATTCTCCGCGAGGAAGGGGTTCGCAAGCTCCAGTGGGAAGGAGGTAAGCGTGAGTGTTCCCTTGAGCGGGGAGACCTTCTCACGGGGGTAGTAGATCCCATCGATGCTCATCGCTGGCTGACCGTTGTAGCCGATCTCCCCAGTGATATAGTGCGAGTCGCCACTGCGGGGCTCATAGAAGAGAGAGGAGGTGAAGTGGCCGAGCTTCTTATCCTCATAGCGTAGGTCTGTGATGGAGAGATCACCCGAGATCGTCGGCTGCTGGCTGAGGTCACCCTTACGCTGGTAGTGGACGTCGCCGAAGAAGATACCGCCGACGTCGGGGAGTCCCAGACTACGGTAGTCCTCGAGATAGAGGTTGTGGATGCCGAGTAGGATATCCTGCACCCCAGGAGTATCCTCTGTAGCTTGGAGAGAGAACTCCCCTCGCTTTACGCCTGTGAGCTTGAGTGAGCCGAGGAGGAAGTTGTCTCGCTTGCGCAGGCTAAGCTGGTTGTCGGAGTTGATGAGGTAGTCGTTGGAGGCGATGCGTAGGCGGTCACCGAGGAAGTGAAGCTGATAGGCTTCGCCCGACCAGCTACCCGAGGCCTCGGCAGCATGCACGGTTTGTCCCCGCTCATCCTGATAGGAGACATCGAGGTGCCCGCCCTGTAGACTCGTGCGCAGGTCGGTATTGATGGTGAAGCCCTCCTGCTCGCGGAAGTGGGACTTCATCACCGTACCGAAGAGTGCGAGGGACATACTGTCGCCTCGTGCGATGGCTGTGCGCTCAGTAGAGATATTGAGCTGAGCTGCATTGATGCGGAGGGTGTCGATACGCAGATCGGAGAGGCCTACGGAGCCACTGATACCCTCTTGGGGGGAGGTCGCGAGGTTAGCCGTCAGAGAGCCTACAGCGATGCGCTGCTCTGCGAGGTAGTAGCGGAGTGGATTGTCCTTGCCCATAGAGAGGCTGAAAGTCGCCTTCGGAAGGTGAACTGCAAGGTCCTCAAGGTACTTCGTCGCGGACTTCCCCGAGGTGATGAGGTCGATCTGACGGAGGGTCTCATCGAGGAGTGTGGTGACTTCCTTCTGCGCTATGGTAGGACTGGCCTCGACATAGAGCGAAGATTTCATGTCGCCCGAGGTGAGGCTCGCATGGATATCTTGCGGCGAGGTGGAGACGTGAAGCTCGGCTCGAGGTGGGGCGACCTTCTCATTACCCATGGTGAAGTTCATCCCGTCGAGTACGGCCTGTATGGTATGCGTGTCCTTTAGGTCGGAGCGGAGCTCTCCCTCGAGGCGGAGCTTCCCTGCAAGAGGTGTTTCGGAGAAGCCTAGGCGCTGGAGGTCAAGGTCAACCAGATCAAGCCCTACACCTGTATTGATGCCTTGGCGAGAGAAGACACCGTCAAGCTGGAGAGCGAAGTTCGCTCCAGGGTTCATACTGTTGACAGAGAGGACGAGGTTGCCCGACTGGAGGGAGCCGTCGAGGGTGATGTCTTGTAGGTGTAGACTCCCACGGTTGGCTTCGTGCAGTCTGCCACGGAGCGAGAATTGTGTGTGGGTGCTCAGGGGATCAAAGCCTCGTCCTTGGAGGGCTACCTCCAAGCTCACCCGCCCGATGGAGTCCTGAGGCATGAAGTGACGCCCATCAATATCCTGTGCCTTCAGCACGAGGTCATAGGTCTTGGTGGCCTCGGTGAAGTGGCCCTTTAGCTGGAGCTTGCCTGTGCTCTCCTCGGCCGTGAGGTCTCCCACGTAGCGACCTCGACGGATGTCGATGTCGCCAGAGAGCGTGAGCGGGCTGGGGATGCGATAGGTCTTGGCTTGCTCGGGAGCAAGGAGTCCGAGGAGAGTATTGGCCTTGGGGCCTACACGGCCACGGAGCTTGAGACGGCCCGAGCGGTGCATCTCAAGGACTTCACTGAGCGTGCCCGAGAGATTGAGATCGAGGATGTCGGGCCACTTGAGTTCGGCCTGACGAATCTGTATCGCGGTGAGTGTCCCCGTCAGCTCAGCCTGCATCTTGAGTGGAGCGAGGAGGCGGTGGCGGGCAAAGGTGTTGAAGAGTTCGCGTCCATCAGGGGTCTCTTGGAGCGTCTTACCAGCGAAGAGGAGAATATCCTTGATGCCGAGAGAGGTGTTGGTAGATAGCTCGAGCTGTGCCTTGCGGTCGGACTGTAGGAGGCTCCAGGGCATAGAGAGATAACCCTTGATGGAGGAGGCGTCGGTGATGAGGTCAAGCCCATCAAGGCGCATAGCAAGGCTGTCCATCTGATAGCGTCCGCTGAGATGGAGGAGCTTCAGCCCCGACTGCTCACGGAGCTGTGCGTGCCGTAGAAGGAGGCTAAGTCGCATACCCTCAGAGTCAATGTCCTCACCCTCGAGGTGCAGGTCATGGAGCTGGATGTGCTGAGGATCGAAGAAGGGTAGCTTGGAGAAGTTCTGGTCGACGGAGTAGCGTAGGCTCTTCGCATCAATCTTGGTGTGAGCAACCTGGAAGCGCATCTTATTGAGGTCTGCTTCTCCGCGATCGATCTTGAGGCGGTCGACATCCGCATCGATGAGTAGTGAATCCAGCGGCATAGCGACCTCAATGCGAGTCTTCTGCAGGTCTATCTCGCCAGCACGGATGAGCCACTTCAGCGGCTCACTCTCTTCCTTAGGCTTCTTCGTGGTGTCGGTCGAGTAGTAGCGGATGTAGCCCCCCTGGATCGTGAGGCGGTTGAGGTCAACGCGCTCCTTGTTGAGATCGACGAAGAGCTGCTCGGCCGTGGCTGCTGGGAGGTGTACTTGCAGGAGGCTCAAGCCGAGGCTGTCGCGCTGATTGTAGGTCAGGCTGTCGAGGGTAATACGAGGGACCTCGACTTGGCTGTCGAAGAGAGGACGTAGGGCAGGGGATAGGCTGAGTGACCCGACCGAGATGAGTGTGTCGCTAGGACTGCGGAGGACCTGTAGCTTCTGAAGCGAGAGGTCAAGGGGGAAGGCGAGATGGATGTTCCCGACAGATACCTGCATCCCAGTCTTCTCCGATAGGTAGGCAGCGGTGCGCTGTACGACAAAGCGCTGCACGGGCGGTACATATAGTAGTACTGCTACAAGAAGAACTAGGACGAAGGGCGTGAGGAGGATTCCCCACAAGATACGCTTGATATACTTGGAGCGTCGGGACATCTCAGACGAGGTCGCTTCGGGGATGCTGTTAGTGGGTGCGGTACCAGTCGAAGAGGCGCTGTACGCCGTCCTCGATCTCTACCTGATGTTGCCAGCCAAGGCTGTGGAGCTTCTCTACGGAGGTGAGCTTGCGCATCGTGCCGTCGGGCTTGCTGCTGTCCCACTCGATAAGTCCCTCGAAGCCGATGGTGCGGGCGATAAGCTGTGCCAGCTCACCGATCGAGATCTCCTTCCCTGTGCCGATATTGACGTGGCAGTTGCGGATAGGGCTACCATCTTGGGGGCAGAGTAAGCGGAAGTCCGTATTGAGAAGGATATGTACCGAGGCATCGGCCATATCTTCACTCCATAGGAATTCTCTCAGCGGACGGCCTGAGCCCCAGAGGTTGACCTGGCCAGGGAGGATGCCGAAGCGCTCGAGGAGCGTGAGGATCGTCGCCTCATCTCCTGTGCCACCTTCGCCAGCGACGGGGCGCTTGCTGAGGTCTATGCGTACAGACTGCCAGTCCCCGTGCTGCAGACGATCGGCAAGGTAGATCTTGCGGATCATTGCGGGTAGGACGTGGCTATTCTCGAGGTGGAAGTTGTCGTTGGGGCCGTAGAGGTTCGTCGGCATGACTGCGATGTAGTTCGTGCCGTACTGGAGGTTGAAGCTCTCGCACATCTTGAGTCCTGCGATCTTGGCGATAGCGTAGGGCTCGTTGGTGTACTCCAGAGGAGCAGTGAGGAGGGCTTCTTCGCGGAGGGGCTGCTCGGCCTCTCTGGGATAGATACAGGTGCTGCCGAGGAAGAGGAGGTGCTTTACGCCGTGGTGGAAGCTCTCTCCGATGACGTTCTGCTGTATCTGGAGGTTGTCGTAGATGAAGTCAGCGCGGTAGGTATTGTTCGCCATAATCCCCCCGACGTGTGCTGCTGCGAGGATCACCGCCTCGGGTCGCTCCTCATCGAAGAACGCACGTACAGCGACGGGATCCGTGAGGTCCAGCTCACCATGGGTACGGCCGACAAGGTTGGTATAGCCACGCTGCTCGAGGTTGCGCCAGATAGCGGAGCCTACGAGCCCACGATGCCCTGCGACATAGATCTTGGTCGAAGGGGAGAGTTTGGGCGAGTCCATTAGGCGTGCTTGTGGGATTGGACATAGGCGACATCATGGCGTACCATAATGCGTACCAGCTCTTCGAAGGAGGTCTTTCTGGGATTCCAGCCGAGGAGCTCCTTGGCCTTCGTGGGGTCACCCAAGAGGGTTTCCACTTCGGCGGGGCGGAAGTATTTCGGGTCGACCTCGACAAGGACGCGACCTGTGGCGATATCGATACCACGCTCTTCGACGCCTTCACCCTCCCAGCGTAGGTCGATACCTACCTCGTGGAAGGCGCGCTCGGTGAACTCACGTACAGAGTGCTGCTCACCTGTAGCGATGACGAAGTCCTCGGGGGTGTCGTGCTGCAGCATGAGCCACATGCACTCGACATAGTCACGGGCATAGCCCCAGTCGCGCAGGGCGCTGAGGTTCCCGAGGTAGAGCTTGTCCTGCTCGCCAGCGGCGATACGAGCAGCAGCAAGAGTGATCTTACGAGTGACAAAGGTCTCGCCACGGCGCTCACTCTCGTGGTTGAAGAGGATGCCGTTGACGGCAAACATACCGTAGCTCTCGCGGTAGTTCTTCGTGATCCAGAAGCCGTAGAGCTTAGCTACTCCATAGGGGGAGCGAGGGTAGAAGGGCGTTGTCTCACGCTGGGGGATCTCCTGCACTAGACCAAAGAGCTCGGAGGTCGAGGCCTGATAGATCTTCGTCTTCTTCTCCAGCCCGAGGATGCGGACGGCCTCGAGGAGGCGTAGCGTACCCGTGGCATCGGTCTCAGCGGTGTACTCAGGTACATCAAAGGAGACCTTCACATGGCTCTGTGCTGCGAGGTTATAGATCTCGTCGGGCTGAGTCTGCTGGATGATGCGGATGAGCGAACTGGAGTCAGTCATATCGCCATAGTGCAGATTGAGTGCCCGACCACGCTTCATGTCGCGCACCCACTCCTCGAAGTAAAGGTGCTCGATACGCTCCGTGTTGAAGGACGAGGAGCGTCGGATGATACCATGGACTTCGTAGCCCTTTTCGATGAGGAACTCTGCGAGGAAGGAGCCGTCCTGGCCCGTTACCCCGGTGATGAGTGCGACCTTATTCACGTGTCTATTATTGGTCTTATCTATTCGGTATGCAGTAGGGGTTCCTACCCCTCCTTAGAATGGGGAGTAGGAGCCTGTGGAGTCGGGGTTGACACCCTCGTAGATCTCGACGGCCTCGTCGCTATTGCCCGCGTCGTAGCAGGGTGAGAAGCCTTCGGGGAGCTGGAAGGGGATATTAGCGAGGTAGCCGAGCTTGCTATCTCCGTAGACCTTCTTGAGGAACTTCCCGAAGATAGGCAGTGCAGCCGCCGCCCCCTGACCGAAGGCCATGGAGTTGAAGCGCACGCTACGCTCTTCACCACCTACCCAGCAGCCAGCTACGAGGTCGGGAGTGAAGCCCATGAACCATGTATCACTATTATTCTGCGTCGTACCGGTCTTACCGCCCAGTGGCATCTGCAGGCCGAAGGAGGAGCGTAGGCGTCCCCCCGTACCGCCGTTGACGACGTTCTGGAGCATGTAGAGCATCTTGTGTGCGGCATCGGCGGTCAGCACCTCGGTCATCTTCGGAGCGAAGGTCGCGACGATATTGCCGTGCATATCCTCGATCTGAGTGACGAGGATGGGATCCACACGTACGCCGTCATTGACGAAGGTGGTGTAGCCCGAGACCATCTCGCCGACGGTCGCTTCGGGAGTACCGAGCGACATAGCCATCGTAGCCTCGATGGGGCCACGTAGACCATAGCTCTCCAAGAGACGCTTGAAGGTCAGCGGAGAGGTACGGCTCATTAGCTCGGCCGTCACCCAGTTGTCGGAGTTCTGAAGCCCCCACTGGATGGAGACCATCTCACCGACGCGGCGGTGGTTAGTATTACGTGGAGTCCAGGTTTGCCCATTGTCGAGGCGGTAGGTACGCTGTACGTGGAGTACCTGGTCGCAGGGAGAAGCCCCGTCGATCATCGCCAGAGAGTAGAGGAAGGGCTTGATGATAGACCCCGTCTGACGGCGTCCGTCAGACACCATGTCGTACTGGAACTGGGAGAAGTTGATGTCACCCACATAGGCCAAGACGTGGCCGTTGTGAGGGTTCATCGCTACGAAGCCCGAGCGGAGGATCCCCTTCATGTAGCGGATCGAGTCGAGGGGCGTCATCACCGTATCACGCTGACCACGCCAAGACCAGACCTGCATCTTCGTCTTACGGTCGAACTGTGCACGGATCTCCGAATCCGACAGTCCGTCCTCCTTGCCTAGACGCCAGCGTTCAGACTGGCGGATGGCACGCTCAAGGATCTTCTTGCGTTGGTCGGCAGAGATCGAGGTGCTGAAGGGGTCGCCACCACGAGCACGGCGCTCGCGGTCGAAGGCTGGCTGGAGATACCCTGCGAGGTGCTCCTCGACGGCCTCCTCAGCGTAGCGCTGCATGGCGGGGTTGATCGTCGTATAGATCTTCAGCCCGTCTGTATAGATATTGTATGGGGAGCCGTCAGGCTTGCGGTTCTTATTACACCAGCCGTAGAGTGGGTTCGTCTCCCACTGGATGCTGTCGTCGCGGAACTTATCGTACTGCCACGAAGCATAGTCGCTGCGGTCGGGCTTGTCTGCCATCATGATCTTACGCAGGTGCTCACGGAAGTAGGGGGCTATACCCTGCTTGTGGTCCATGCGGTGGAAGGATGTCTTGATGGGGAGGCGTGAGAGGGAGTCGACTTCGCGCTCTGTGAGGTAGCCAGCCTTCTCCATCTGCTGGAAGACGGTGTTGCGTCGCTCCATGGGGAGGGGGCTATTAGCTCGGAGGATGGGGTTGTAGATAGAGGGGTTCTTACACATCCCGATGAGCATCGCTGACTCCTGGAGGTTAAGCTCTGCGGGCGTCTTGCCGAAGTAGGTGAAGGCTGCCGAGCGGATCCCTACGGCGTTGTAGAGGAAGTCGAACTGGTTCAGATACATCGCCAGGATCTCCTCCTTCGTGTAGTAGCGCTCGAGCTTAGCTGCGATGACCCACTCCACGGGCTTCTTCATCATACGGGTGAAGATGTTGGAGCTGGGAGGAGAGTAGAGCATCTTAGCCAGCTGCTGGGTGATGGTGCTACCACCCCCTGCACTCTTCTGCTGCAGGATACCCGTCTTGAAGATGGCACGGGCGAGCGAACGGAAGTCAATACCCGAGTGCCCCTCGAAGCGGACGTCTTCCGTAGCGATGAGAGCCTTGACGAGGTTGGGAGAGAGGTCCTTATAGTCAACGAGGACGCGGTTGGAGCCCCCGTGGGCATAGGAACCAATGACCTCACCATCAGCGGCGAGGACCTGTGAGGCGTATTTGTCGATCGGGTTCTGAAGCTGCTCGATCGGGGGTAGGTAGCCTATCCACCCCATGGAGATAGCGAAGATACCGCCTAAGATGCTTATCCAGACCAGTGCAAAGGTCAGCCAAAGCAAGGACTTGATCTTATGTTTCATCTAATAATTTATCATCTGTCACCCCTTCATTGGTGGGCTATGAAATTGCCCCAAAGAGGTGCTGTGGAATGCCCGTTCTCCGTCTGGATCCACGGGCGCATACTCGGCACAAAGTTATTAACTTTTCCCTACTTATTGGAGAGTAGGCTTATCGCTTAGCGGTAGGAGGGAGGTCGATGAGGGGGGCGGTACTATACGAGCCGTCCCCAGATGAGCGGTATCTCGCTCGTCTGGGGACGGTGTCATATATATTATGGTATAGCCGCTGTGGCTATCGGGAGGCTTAGTGCACGATGATCTCGTCGCAGAAGATGAAGTGACCAGCCGAGCGGTTGTTGCTTGCCTTCACGCGGACGTAGCGCGCACGCTCCTTCATCGGGAAGGAGAAGGTCTCGAAGACGGGCTTATAGATATCCTCAGAGGTGAGCGTCTTCTGGCGAGCTACGCTACGGAAGTTCACGCCGTCATCACTCAGGAGGATCTCTACATCACCGGGCATGTAGACCCACTGGACGCGCTCCTGCATGAACTTGGCGAAGATGTGGCTGAGCTCCGTCACGGCACCGAGGTCGATCGTCACATCCATAGGTGAGGTGAAGCCCTGCCAGCGACCATCGAGGTAGGTGGGTGTACCACGCACGCCATCGATGAGGGCGCGTGAGCCACCTGCGGTGTAGCGCTCATTCCACGTGCAGTCGTTGTAGGTGATCTTCTTGCCTATAGCCTTGTGGTAGTCGGTGCGGAAGGATATCATGGGGGCAGCATCGATCATCTTATCCCCCTCGAAGAGGCGGGCTTTGACGATGATGGAGTCGCGTGAGGTAAGAGGCGTACCCGTGTAGCGAGGCGAGCGAGCTGTGGGCTCTGTGCCGTCCGTCGTGTAGCGGATGTCGGCTGTGGGGCGCTCACTGTCGAGGCTTACAGAGACGAGGTGCTTCACGGTGTCGACCTCATTGATAGCGGCGATGCGGCGCAGAGGATAGACGTTGATGCCACGCTCCTTGAGTGCAGGGACGTGGTAGTTCACACGCGTCAGGAAGTTCTTATAGTCACGATCCTGCTGGGGTGTCCATGCGACTTCCGAGAGTGCTAGGATACGGGGGAAGAGCATGTATTCGGCATGGGGCTCATCGAGGACGTACTCCGTCCAGAGGTTGGCCTGCACACCGAGGACGTGCTTGGTCTCGGCAGGCGTCAGCTCCTTAGGTACGGGGTTGTACGAATAGATCTTCTCCAGAGGGATGAAGCCGCCATTGGCGCGGGGCTCGTGATCGGACTCACGCTGATAGAGGTCCAGATAGACGTGGCTATTGGGGGTGAGGATGACATCGTGGCCTTCCTTGGCAGCCTGGATAGCGCCCTCTTCGCCACGCCAGCTCATGACCGTAGCGTCGGGAGCGAGACCACCCATGAGGATCTCATCCCAGCCAATGAGCTTGCGCCCCTTGCTATTGAGGTACTTCTCGATACGGCGGATCATATAGCTCTGGAGCGCATGCTCGTCCTTGAGTCCCTCGCTTTTCATACGTGCCTGACACTTAGCGCACTTACCCCAGTGCTGCATCGTAGCTTCGTCACCACCGATGTGGATGTACTTCGAGGGGAAGATCGCCATGACTTCGTCGAGGATATCTTCGAAGAACTTGAAGGTCTTCTCATTCCCGATACATACGTCGGAGTTCTCGAAGGCCCATTTGTTGAGACAGCTCAGCTCGGGATAAGCAGCGAAGATCTCGTTGCTATGTCCCGGGAGTTCGATCTCGGGGATGACCGTGATGCCGAGTCGGGTAGCGTGGTTGAGTACGGCATGGATGTCCTCCAGGCTGTAGTAGCCGCCGTAGCTCCCAGGGGTGCCTTCGTCGACAAAGCGGCGATCCTTCTGCCACCACTGGTCCCAGTCACTTACTGTGCGGAAGGCGGCCTTCTTCGTCAAGAGGGGGTACTTCTTCGAGGGGAAGCGCCAGCCCCCACCGTCGACGAGGTGCCAGTGGAAGCGGTTGAGCTTATAGCGAGCCATCTCATCCAAGAGACGGATGATCATATCGCGGTTCATGAAGTGACGCGAGACGTCGAGCATCACTCCGCGATAGGCCAGGCGTGCTGAGTCGGTGATGGTGAGGTAGGGTAGGGCTCCTCCGTACTGCTGGGTGATCTGCAGGAGGGACTGCGTACCCTGTCGGAGACCCGCTTCATCACGGGCAGTGAGGGTGATACCCTGCTTGCCGATCTCGAGGCGGTAGCCTTCGAGGCCTGGGACGGAGGCATCGAGACGGGTCGTGATAAGACCCTTCATGCGGCCCTTGGCAGCGGTCGTGGTGAAGGACTGCTTCTTGAGTCCGTCGCTGAGGGAGGCAGGTGCTCCAGCGGAGAGACGGAGGATACGGGGCAGACGGAGCGTGCCCGTGCCATAGGTGACGCTTACGGGGCGTGGGATGAGCTGAAGGCTATCCACAGCCGCCTCAGCCTGAGTCGCGAAGAGGCTCGTCAGGGAGAGGGACAAGGCGAGTGCCGTAGAGCGTAAGCCCTGGGTAGTCATTCGCATAGTGCTGTCGTATGTAACTATTTAGAGGGTGAATATATTCCGAGTATCTGCAAAGATAGCTCTTCCATAGTGCCCAGCAATAATAGGGGGTGGTGGCAACCTATATCGCTTTGCGCTCCGACCTATATAGGATGGCGAGGAAAGCTATATAGCTTTGTGAAGCGACCTCTATTAGGTTGTTGCTCCGCGTGGGGATAAAAGTTGCGGACGAGTAGGAGATAAGTTTGGACTACGTACGTGGCTCTAATATCTACGTACGTGGATATTTGGA
>ERZ773013.830-NODE-830-length-19232-cov-2.895917_pt1 | contig 19232 bp, 14 predicted proteins | sample MGYA00511670_ERZ773013 | MGnify/ENA primary metagenome ERZ773013 (study PRJEB29015, sample SAMEA2738120) | human oral metagenome | biome: human oral; feature: human-associated habitat; material: saliva | place: China | collected 2257 ... | reverse complement strand
GAAGCTCGTTAAGTACCGATACGTCTAGCTCACCGTATACCGTGAGCGCAAGCGAGCGTGGAATCGGTGTCGCCGTCATTGCCAGCAAATGCGGTAATACGCCTGACTTGCCAAGTAAACGCTGGCGCTGCTCTACGCCGAATCGATGCTGTTCATCGATTATTACGAACCCGAGATTGTGAAACGCAACTTTATCCTGAAACAACGCGTGCGTACCAACCACCACATCGACGCTGCCATTAGCAATCTGCGCATATAACGCCGCGCGTGCCGCACCCTTCACACTGCCGACAAGCAGCCCAACTGTCACGCCAAATGGCGAAAGAAGCGTACTCAGCGTTTCGGCATGCTGCGCTGCTAAAATCTCCGTTGGCGCCATCAATGCGGTTTGATGGCCAGCATTCGCCGCTTGGCGCGCCGCGATGCCTGCAACTACCGTCTTGCCGCTGCCAACATCACCCTGAAGTAAGCGATTCATCGGTGTAGCGTGCTCGAAATCCTGCAATATATCCCACGCCGCCCGACGCTGTGAATTCGTGAGCGCAAACGGCAATTGCGACACAAACTGCCGTACCACATCAGGCTCAAACACAATACGATGACCCTGTAGTTTTTGGTTTTCAATTTTATTCAATTGGCTTGCCAAGATTAACTGGAATAGTTCTTCAAACGCTAGCCGCTCGCGAGCGCGCGCTACATCGTCCACCTGGCGTGGAAAATGCATTGTACTGATTGCATCGGCGCGCGACATAAGCGCTTCATGCGCAACAACGCTCGGCGGTAGCGTCTCCGGCAACACGCTCATCAATGGGCGCAACTGCTCAATAATTTTGCGCACCGTTTGCGATTTTAGCCCGCGCACCACATGGTACACTGGCAGTAAACGATCGGCTTGTACCGGCAGCTCTTTGGCGAGCTCGGCCGTCGGGTTGGTTAGCTGGTAGCGGCCGTAGTTATACTCAAACGTGCCGCTGAAATAAAACCATTCATTGCTGCCGCCCAGCTGCTGCACTCGGTACGGCTGATTGAACCAAACCGCCTTAACTTTGCCCGATTTATCAGCCAAAACCGCGGTCGTGATTCTAAGTCCACGCCGAACAACACGCGTCGAAACCGACTCGCAGCGCGCCTTAACCGTAACTTTTCCCGGCTGAAGATCTGCGATATTAACCGCAGTTGAATAGTCGTCATATGCTCGCGGTAAGAAATTCAGGGCATCAGAAACCGTCGTAAGACCGGCCACTGTTAGAGCCTGAGCAGTTTTCGGCCCGACGCCTTTAATTTGCTCAAGAGGAGTTGTTAATTTCATCTACGAAACGGCGTTAATGCCTTCCAGAGCGTAAGCCGTATCCTCCCAGCCTCTCACGCCGATTGAATCTACGCCCATTTGCTTCACTGGAAAATCATTGCCACCTTCTTCAATTTTGTCACCAAAGAACAGCGTTTCCTCTTTCGACCAGCCATTCAATTCAAGTAACCTGCCAATTCCATAGGCCTTATCAATTCCCGGAAGCGTGATGTCAGTGCTGGTCGTACCACCAATTCGCACTTCAAGCCCAGGCAGCTTCTCCGCCACCTTGTCGCGATATATCGGACGAACATCCTTATACTTCTCCGCCCACGCATACTTATCCTCAGGCGTAGCTTGCTGACCCAAAGCCGACATAGTAATCTGGCTATGTCGATCTTCAATTATTTCACCCGCAGGATTCTCGCACCAAATGCCCATTTCCTTCGCAACTTCTTCCAACGCCGCGGTTATCTGAGTTTTTTGTTCGTCAGACAAATCGTTAGCATACTGAATTTTCCATTCATCATCAGCGGCATCAAATCGATAATATCGAGTTCCGCAAGTCGGCATCGCGTGGAACTTCTGAAGCAACTCTGGAGTAACGTTCAGCCTATCAATCACCTGCTTCTTTATCTGTTGAAACGTGCCGCCCGTGATCACACAAACGTCATAATTCTCAAGCAATCGACTAAGAATCTCCGCCATACGATCACTAATTGGCGATTTTGTAATTGCTAGCGTATCATCCAAATCAAAACCGATAATTTTCTTCATTATTCGTCCCCTTCCATAATTAATACGAATGTGTTTTTACCCTTCTTCAGTAGCGACGTGTCATTGACGACTTTATTTTCGGCAAGTTTTTCACCGTTTAGGCTAATGGCGCCAGATTTTAACAATCGCTTTGCTTCACCATTAGAGCCAACCGCCCCAGATTCTACCAACGCTTCAATCACATCAATTCCAGTATCAACGCAAGGAATTTCTTCAGCCAAAGCGCCTAAATCATCGTCCGACAGTTTCTTAAAATCGCCGCCACCAAACAAAACTTCAGTTACGCGCTCAACAGATTCACGACGCGCGCTACCATGAACAATGTCAGTAACTTCGCGAGCCAAAACCTTCTGCGCCGAACGCGCACCTGGATTAACAGCGTGATTTTCAGCAATGGCTTCAATCGTATCGCGGTCCAACATCGTAAATATCTTCATATATTCAATCGCACTCTCGTCATCAACATTAAGCCAGAATTGGTAGAATTTATAGACGCTGGTTTTATTTTCGTCAAGCCAAACCGCGCCACCTTCAGATTTACCGAATTTACGACCAGTCGACTTATTAATAAGCAGCGGTGCAGTCATTGCGTAAACTTCAGTGTTTTCTTTTTTACGAATCAGATCCACGCCAGATAATAAATTGCCCCATTGATCCGATCCACCAATTTGCAGATTCACGCCATATTGATTAAATAGATGCCAAAAATCATAACCCTGAAGCAAAGTGTAAGTGAATTCCGCAAAGCTCAAACCCTTGCCATTATTAATGCGCGCCTTGAAAAATTCGCGGCTCACCAAATCCGCCATATTGAAATTCTTACCGATATCGCGAAGAAACGGCAGCAATTCCAGTTCAGCCAGCCAGTCAGCGTTATCAACCAAAGTAAAATCTCGTCCAGCAAAGATTCGCGAAACTTGGGATTTTAAGGCTTGTTTATTATGCTCAATTTCCTCGTACGGAAGTAGGTTTCGCTCTTCCGTGTCGCGCATATCGCCAATCATTCCCGTGCCGCCACCGACGAGCAAAAACACTTTATGTCCGCGCTCCAAAAAATGCCGAACCATCATATAGACTGCCAAATGACCCACGTGCAAGCTGTCCGCCGAAGGATCCGTCCCCAAATAGAGCGTGAAATTCTCCGAATCGATAAGTTTGTCGTCAGTAAATGTGGTCTGATTCCAGAATCCACGCCATTGTAATTCCTCTGATAATTTCATATCACTCCTTTTCTATATATTAGTATAGCAATTTTACAATTGAAGCGAAACATATGCGTGATATAATAGAATTGTGAAGAAAAAGACTACGATAAGCACCGCCGGACACGGCTCAAGCGATAAGAAATCTCCGTCGAAACGGATGAACTTATATGCCAATTTGGCGCAGAAACATAAGACTAAAAAAGACAAGGACGCGCGCGAACGAGCGGAATATTTGGCGACTTTGCCGAAACATCCCGTAAAGCGATTCTTTTATCGATTACATCCGAAGCGACTGGCGAAATATTGGTTCTCCAAGCGTGGCGGACTGATGGCTCTGAAAATTCTTGGCGTCAGTATCTTGTTGATGTTGCTACTTATCGGCGGAATGTTCGCTTACTTCCGTAAGGATCTCGATAAAATTCGCCCTGGCGAGCTTGCTAAACGCGTTCAAACGACTGTCACTAAATATTACGACCGCAACGACAATTTGCTTTGGGAAGATAAAGGCACAGGTAATTATCAATTGGTTGTCGAATCTGACCAGATTAGCGACTATCTAAAAAAAGCCACTGTCGCAATTGAGGACCGAAACTTCTATAATCACCACGGCATCAGTATTAGCGGTATGTTGCGCGCGATGCTCTCAACCGCTTCACGACGCCAAGTTCAGGGTGGATCGACTCTGACACAGCAGCTAGTCAAGCAAGTCTTCTTCGCAGATGAGGCCGGCGACCGATCAATTAGCGGTATCCCTCGAAAGATCAAGGAAATCATCCTCGCAATCGAAGTTGAGCGCATGTATAGCAAAGACCAAATCCTGTCATTATATCTGAATGAGTCTCCATACGGCGGTCGTCGTAACGGCGCAGAGTCTGCAGCTCAAACATACTTTGGCAAGCACGCCAAAGATCTGACATTGGCGGAAGCGGCGCTAATTGCTGGTATTCCACAGAATCCAACTTACTATAATCCATATAACACCGCTGGAAATAAGGCTTTAATTGCCCGACAACATACAGTTCTGGATTACATGGCCGAGCAGGGCGTTATTACCAAGGATGAAGCTGAAAAAGCTAAAAAGATTGACATTTTAAGCACACTTAAGCCGCAGACCGAGCACTTGGAGAATATTAAGGCTCCTCACTTCTTACTAATGGTTCGCAATCAGTTGAGTAAAGAGCTTGGCGAATCAGTCGTTGGACGCGGTGGATTGACGATTAAAACCACCCTCGACTGGCGAATTCAGGAGAAACTTGAAAATGAAATGAAATCGTTCTTTGCAACTGGTCGACCAGATTCTGTGCGAATTAGTAACGGCGCCGCAACAGTCGAAGACGTTCAGACTGGACAAATCGTAGCGCTTGTTGGTAGCCGTGACTTTAACTACTCTGGCTTCGGACAGGATAATGCCGCAGTTTCCTATATCCAGCCAGGTTCCACAATTAAGTCGCTTGTCTTTACCCAATTGTTCGACAAACACGACAGCAAGCAAGCATACGGTAGCGGCACCGTCTTAGCCGATGAAAATATCGATAAACTGTACGGCGCAACTCTAAGGAACTGGGACAATAAGTTTATGGGTGCCATTAACATTCGAAGAGCGCTAGCTCTATCTCGAAACGTCCCAGCCATTAAAGCCGCTTACATCGTTGGTGACGGATCCGCTAAGCCGGTCGTCGAGGGAATCCGCAGAATGGGCGATACTAACTATTGCCGACAGGAAGAAAATGCCGGCGGTTATGGACTCGGTGCAGCAATTGGTGCATGTGGAACCAAACAAACAGAATTGGTGAACGCCTACTCAACGCTGGCGCGAATGGGAGTCCAAAAAGATATTTCAAGTGTTATCGAGGTAAAGAACAGCCAAGGTGAAACTCTGAAAAAATGGAAAGATGAAGGCAAGCAAGTTATCGACTCGCAATCAGCATACATCGTGAACGACATCTTGTCCGACCGAACTCCTGGACTTCACGGCTGGATGGGCATTAATGGCGTTCGAACCTCCGCAAAGACTGGTACATCAGACAAGGGTTCGCAGCCAAAAGACCTCTGGATTGTTAATTACAGCCCAGCTCTGGTCATGGGAATGTGGCTCGGAAACTCCGACACTAGCGTGATTGGCACATCAGCCTCCAACTACGGCATGCCAGTAATTAGAAGCGTTATGGAATTTGCCCACACCCAAGTTTACGCCAAAGAAGGCAAATGGAAGTCAGGTCAATGGTACGAGCGACCAAGCGGAATCCAGACTGTCAACGGCGAGCTCTACCCGTCATGGTGGAATAAGAGACAAAGTCAATCTACAGAGAAAATCACCTTCGATAAAGTCTCTAAGAAAAAGGCAACGAATTGTACTCCGGATGGTGCAAAGGAAGAAATTGAAGTAACGAAGATTATCGATCCTTTGACCAAGAAAGAATCAATTACCGTCCCTTCAGGCTACGACGCGAATGCGGAAGATGACGTTCACAAGTGCGACGACACTAAACCGCAAATTGGAGCGATATCATACACCAATAGTGGTAAGAAATATACGATAAGTGTTGACGTTACAGCAGGAACTTGGGGCTTATCGGCAATCGAAATTACCGTGGACGGAAAGAGTATTAAGAGTTCAGAAATTACTTCAGGCGGCAAGCAGACCGCCACAGTAGAACTTGATACGGCAGGATCGCACACAGTTTCTGTAACCGTAAGAGACTCTGCATATTACACCGCCACTTCAAGCGGCAGCATTCAAGTTCACTAAATAAACTATTGTTTATTCACTAAATTAATCAGCTCAGCCTCGTGTTGAGCTGATGTTTTTGAGCGACCATTTGTGCGCTTTTTAGGAACGTTGGTCTTCTGCTTTACAGGTTTTTTCTGTTCAACCACAAGCTTTGCAAACATCATTTTGCCAGCGTCAGTCTGCAAGCTTCGGATAATCTCAATTTTCTTCGTTTGCCCAATGTAGCGCTTGGCGTTCTCAACAACCACCATCGTTCCATCTTTCAAATAGCCAACCGCTTGATGAGAATCTTGCCCCTTCTGCGACAGCTCCAAATCCAGCTCGTCGCCAGGCAAATAGCTCATTCTCAAACTTTTCGCCAGCTCATTGATATTCAAAACCTTAACGCCCTCAACTTGTGCCACCTTATTCAAATTGTAATCAAGCGTCAATACCGCCGCGTCCATCTCCTTCGCCAATTTTAGCAATCGAGAATCCACGCCTTCCGGCACGCGAATATTGTCATCGTAAAGCTCAAATGAAGACTTCAAGATATCCTTGAGCTCCTTCACGACATCCATGCCGAATCGCGCCCTTTCCCGCTTGTCGTGGTCTGCGCCGTCGGCTAGTAATTGCAATTCCGTCAATACACTCCTCGGCACAATAATTTTGCCCAGCAGAAATCCGGTCTTCGCTAGCTCAGTCACTCGCCCATCCATGAGTACTGACGTGTCGACCAAAATTGGCGCTGCGCCCACAGATGAATTTCGTCGCGGTTTTGCCAAGAAATAGACTTCAGTCGCCAAGCCAAGTAACATTATAATTATTATCAATCCGTAAAAATCTTTCATTTTTTCCCTTCCTATTGTAAATAGTCAATCAGCGCCTGTCGCATATCGCTGACGCCTTTTATAAATTTATCTTTATGAACTTTCGGCGCAATCGCATAAGTGAAGCCCAGCTTCTTCGCCTCCTTAATTCGAGCTTGCCAATTCGTCGCCGAGCGAATCTCACCGCCCAAACCAATTTCGCCAAACACCACGGCGCCCTCGTCCAGACTTCGCCCAGCACTAGCGCTAGCAATCGCCATCGCCACCGCCAAATCAGCAGCTGGATCATTTAATTTCAGCCCGCCGACCACATTGACGTAAATATCTTTGTCCGCCAATTTTAACTTCGTTCGCTTCTCCAAAACCGCCACCAACAGATTCAATCGATTCAGATCAAAACCACTCGCCGTGCGCTTAGGATAGCCAAAATTCGTCGAATTAACTAGCGCCTGAATTTCCACCAAAAGCGGACGTGCACCTTCCATGGTTGCCAGCACAATTGACCCATCCAGATTCTGACGCTCCGCCAGAAGTTCCGCCGACGGATTCTTCACGATTCTTAACCCCTGCTCGTCCATCTCAAAAATCGCCGCTTCATTAGTCGATCCGTATCGGTTCTTCTGCGCCCGAACAACTCGAAAACCGCCATATCGATCGCCCTCAAAATTCAGTACAACGTCCACTAAATGCTCTAATATTTTCGGGCCAGCAATCGAGCCCTCTTTGGTGACGTGACCAACCAAAATCACCGCCGTACCCGAAGCTTTGGCGGCACGAATAATTACATTTGACGAATTGGTAATCTGACTAACCGACCCCGGAGCTGAGGAAATCTCGCTGAGAGAAATTGTCTGAACCGAATCGACAATCGCCAGATCATATCCGCCTTGCTGAATTGACGCCGCAATATCTTCCGCGCTATTACTGGAGGCGAGCTGCATTTTTTCCGAATCAGCCGCGCCCAAACGCTCCGCACGAAGCTTCACCTGAGAAACCGATTCCTCGCCGCTTACATATAACACCGATTTTGTCTTGGCAATATGTGCCGCAACTTGCGCTAAAAGCGTACTCTTTCCGATTCCAGGCTGACCCGCCACCAACACCACGCCGCCAACCAAAAATCCACCACCCAAAACAGTGTCCAAATCGTCAATTCCCGTACTTAATCTTTCTAGCCCAGACTCAGAGGCAGCTTCACGAATGCTAGACGTTTTCAAGGCTTTGCCGCGCCCAGCAGATTTATCAACAACGGACGACCCGCCAGAAGAAACGACCTGCTCGACTAGCGAATTCCATTCCCCGCAATTTTCACATCTGCCAGCCCACTTTGAAAAGCTAGCCCCGCACTGCTGACAAACAAATTGACTTCGAACTTTCACCATTATTTCGCCCCCTCTAAACTATCCAAACTTTTATTCAACTCATCAATCTGCACGCCCAATTCTCTAAGCCGCAAAACATCAGAATTGTAAGAATTGATCTCAGAATTCAAATTGGCACGCCTTTCGTTCAACTCCGAGAGTTCCGCCTTCAAGGCTTGGCGTTGACTATAAAAATCACTCTGTGACAAAAATCCGCCACTAACGCCCGCTCGCCGATTAAAGTCCGCCACGCGACTATTATAATCCGCCAAATCAGTTGAATATTGCGATAATTCTCTGTTCAATTTTTCCTTTCGAACCTTCAACGACTCACTCAACTTCTGCGCTTCACTTTCTCTGGATTCAAATTTTTCTTGATATTGCGCGTGCAATTTCACGACTTCAGACCGATCAGTAAAATATCGTCGATAATATTCTTCCAACTCATCGCCCAAATCGGCAAATTCCGTCCCCAGAATCGAATGCAACTCGTTAGCTCTTGTTCCGGGTTGCGCACGATCATAATATTCCATACGCTCGGACAATTTCTTATTTTTCACATTATTATAAACCTGCTCCAAAAGCTCACTCAAATGAGATTTTTCCGACGTACTCAACCTTTCCCAAGCAGCGTGCAGCATCTCATGCGCTGCCGTCACTTCTTTCACGCCGTCAAGCTCAGAATTGGTCACGTTATAAATATAAATATCCCTAGACGACGGATTGTAACAACCCAAAATTGCGTTTCCCTTTTCTACACGCCGACAATCTTCGTTAAACTCATTTGCCGATTTGATTTGCGGATTAGAAACATAGAACATTTTCCTGCCAACATCCGACATCTTTACGCGATCAGCAATAGCGACAATTTCCGCACTCGGCTTATATTGCCACAGCGCAATCTCATCAATAATTTGCTGACGATTCGCCATCACAAAAACCGCAACAGAAAGTACAATTATCGGCGTGAGGACGCTGAATATTTTACGCACGATTGACATTAATCACCACCTTATTATTATCAATTTTAGCCTCCAGCGTGTCGCCAGATTTTGCTTTATTGGACAATAAAACATCACTCAGCGGATCCGCCAACTCCGACTGAATTGTTCGCCTCAAAACTCGCACGCCGCGCTGCTCGTCAAATCCCCGATCGATCAACCAACGCTTCGCCGAAGAAGTAATATCAAGCGTCATTCCATGTTGAGCGACAGCCTTGATTAAGTCAGATGTGAGATTGTCAAAAATCTTTCGCACTACCGAACGAGACAGCGGCTTAAATGTAATCATGTTATCAAATCGGCCAATCAATTCTGGACGTAAAAATTCCTCAAGCTCACGCAGAGCGGCACGCGAATTTTTCTCGTGACGATTTTCACTAGCCGACTTTTTCTGCCCAGACGCGCCAAATCCCAGCTCCGAATCCTGAATCATTTGTTCGGCGCCGACGTTACTCGTCAAGATGACAATCGTCTGCCGAAAACTCACCGTTCGCCCGTGAGAATCGCTCAACTTGCCGTCCTCCAAAATCTGCAAAAGCAGATTCAGAACATCAGGATGCGCTTTTTCAATTTCATCAAACAACACCACGCTATACGGTCGACGACGAACTTTATCTGTCAATTTCCCGCCATCCTCATAGCCAACATAACCAGCCGGCGCACCGACAAGCCGACTAGCCGTGTGGCGCTCAGAAAACTCGCTCATGTCAATTTTAATCAAGCTATCATCGCCGCCAAAAACTTCCCGCGCCAGAACTCGCGCCAATTCCGTCTTACCAACTCCAGTCGGACCCAGAAAGATAAACGACCCAAGCGGTCCACTCTGACGATTTAGTCCAGCTTTATTGCGGCGAATCGCGCGCGCCAGTTGCTCAATTGCTTCATTCTGACCAAGAACGCTCTGGCTCAGTCGTTTTTCCAAGCGAATCAAATCCTTCATCTGATTTAACGATAATCTGTCGATCGGAATATTCGTCATTGCCGAAACCGCTCGACGCAAATATTCATCAGTCAACACCGGCTCATCACTGGCTTCATCTTTCAGCGCTTCGGCTTGCAATTCTAATTGCCTCATTTGCATCTTAAATTCTGCAGCTTTTTCATAATCCTCAGCCTCGACCGCGGCGTCAATTTTCCCAGCCAATCGCTTAATTTGGCGAGCCAACTTATCCTTACGCGACAATTTTATTGGCGAGCTAGACTTCAATAAACTCGCTGCCTCGTCAATCACGTCGATCGCTTTATCTGGCAAAAATCGCTCCGTCACGTAACGCTGGCTCAAATCCACCGCTTCGGTCAACATTTCGTCAGGAATTTGAATTTGATGATGCTTGGCTAATTTTCCCCTCAATCCTCGCATCATTTCCACCGCCTCTTCTGGCGACGGCTCATTGACTGTCACAGATTGGAAGCGTCGTGACAACGCGGCATCTTTTTCGATATGTTTTCGATATTCATCAAACGTCGTCGCACCGATTAGTCGCACCTCGCCTCGCGACAACGCCGGCTTCAATACATTCGCCGCGTCCATCGAGCCTTCAGCCGAACCAGCGCCAACCAACAGATGCAGCTCATCAATAAACAAAATAACTTCTTGATGCTTTTTAGCGACCGCCAGAACTTTTTGCAATCGCTCCTCAAATTGCCCGCGATATTTCGTCCCAGCAATCATCGCCGTCAAATCCAGTTGAAAAAGTCGCTTACCTTTCAAAAATTCGGGAACTTTATTATTAGCAATCCTCTGCGCCAAACCCTCAACGACCGCAGTTTTACCGACGCCAGGTTCGCCAATTAGCGCTGGATTATTCTTACTCCGCCGACCCAAAATCGTGATCATTCGCTGAATTTCCGAGGCTCGACCAATCACCGGATCCAAAAATCCTTCGCTAGCACGCCGCGTCAAATCGACACCGAATTTCTCCAAAACTCGCAAATCGCCAGAATTTTGACTTGCCGTACTGCGCTCGCTCTGAAGAGATTCAAACTGCTGTTTATCAAACACATCTTCCAAACTTCCACGCAGATTGTCAATGTCAACGTTCATATCCCGCAGCAATTTAGTCGCTCGCGCCTCGTGCTGCTGCAACATTCCATAAACGATGTGTTCCGTGCCAATTTTTTCCTGCCCAAATTCAACCGCTAATTGCCAGGCAATTCTTATCAATTCAACAACTTCAGCACTCAAACCCTTACTTACAATCGTAATCACCAGCGGCTTTGCGGTCAGGTTCAACGCCATTTCCGCTCGATCCAAAGTTACGCCGTTTTCCGCCAAAATTTTCGCGCCTAGCGACGAATTTTGTGCCAACACACCAAGCAAAATATGCTCCGTGCCAACATATTCGCTCCCCTCATTATGCGCCAGAAAACCAGCCCGCCCCAAACTGGCCCGAGCCGTTTCCGTCAGCCGAGGTTCTAATTCAGAAAAATCTTCTGACATATCGCCCTCCTTTCGTTTTCGGCGATTCGCAGAAGGCAGCTTATTCCGCCACCTCCTCAACTACGCTCATCAAGCTATCCTCAATATTCTTTCGAGGTTTTGGCTCTGCCTTAACAGGAGCTTTTGCTTCGATGTCTAATTCATAGCCAGTCAATCGACTTGCCAAGCGAACATTCTGTCCAGCGCGACCAATTGCTATTGATTGCTGATCTTCGCTAACATAGACCGTCGCACGCTTCTCATCTTCATTGACAGTCACGCTCAAAACCTCTGCTGGGCTCATCGCATTAGCAATAAATCCAGCCGCATCTTCCTCGTATGGAATAATGTCAATTTTTTCCTGCTCGCCAATTTCATTCATCACAGCCTGAACGCGGGCGCCGTGGCCACCAACAAACGTACCAACTGGATCAACGCCAGGTAGCGCTGAAGAAACCGCTAATTTAGTTCGGCGACCAGCTTCGCGAGCAATTGCCTTAATCTCAACTGCACCAGTTTCCATCTCCGGAACTTCTTGATTGAACAAGAATCGCACAAACTCTTCATTGCCGCGGCTAAGAATCAATTGCGGACCGCGACCTTCGCGCTCAATGTCCTTAATATAAACCTTAATTCGACGACCAACGCCGTAATATTCACCAGGAATTTGCTCGCTCTGAGGCATAATTCCAACAGCCTTGCCAAGCTCAATTCGCACAACGCGCGGCTCAACTCGCTGAACTGTACCGATAACAACCGTACCGATTTTGTCTTCAAATTCCGCCAAGACAACTTCACGCTCAGCTTCACGCAAACGCTGCAAAATCACTTGCTTAGCGGTCTGAGCAGCAACTCGACCAAAAGTCGTCACGTTATGAGTTTCCATCACAACTTCACCGCCAAGTTCAGCCGCAGGATCTATCTCCTTAGCTTCCTCTAGGTCGATTTGATTGGCATCATTCTCAACTTCTTCAACAACAGTTTTAACAACCGACACGACAGCCGTACCGTTATTGATATTCAAGCTTGCACGAACCAATTGGTCACGTGTGCCGTTGTCACGACGCCAAGCCGCCGCAATCGCCTGCTCAATCACGCTCAAAACTGTTTCTTCTGGCAAGTTTTTTTCCTCAGCAATCGTACGCACTGCCAACGTCAACTGCTTGATATTCAAATCTTCCATTACATTCTCCTTCTTATTAATTATATCTTTTTCCGTCTCAAACTTCCATAAACGAAAAACTCCGACCTGCCGGCCGGATGAGTACTTTCTCATTGTACTAAAAATTTTTCATTTTGTCAATTTACTTCTACACACTTTTCCAGAATTCCCGACATCGCGCTTTTTTCAGCTTCCGTTACCCACAAGCGATATCGTCGCTTTATTGCTATCTGGCGCGCTACATACTGACAACGAAACGGCTTATTACTCGGCAGCCAAGTCGCCGCGTCACCGTCGCCTTTGGCTTGATTTGCTGGACCGTCAACAGCCAACAGATTTAACGGATCATTCGCTAATTTCTCTCGCTCCTCTGGAGAAATTTGCTGCGCACCCTTTTGCCAAGCATCACTCAAAGCCACGACATGATCAATCTGAACCTTAGAGCTGGTTTTTTCGCCGCGCTGAAATTGAATTGTTTGACCAGTGTACGGATCATTCAGCACACCCGATAAAACTCGACATTTTTCATCAATTTTCTCGTCCGTCAAATCTCGCGCCAGAATCACTTCTCGTACAGAGCAGCCGTTAATTTTGCCCCAGCCATTGCCGAATTGCTTTCTGGAATAACCAGTTTTTGGCGCACGTCCTTTAACTTCTATCTTTTCCAATTCCGCTTTGGCGTTCGAAGCACCAAATAATTCTCGTTGCGTTGAAGTTTGAATTGTCTGAGGCTCGGGTTGTGAAATTCGCGAAGCCCAAACCGCCACGCCAGCCACCAGAATTACCAGCGCAATCACCACTTGCCGACGTCGTATTTTATTCACCCTCATGACTGTATTATAATTAAACTATGACTAAAGTTCCACGCCTACTCGACACATTCACACCAAATCATTACAACCTAACTCTCGATTTAACACGCGCCGAGGAAAAAGAATTTTCTGGCACAGTTATCATTTCTGGCGAGTCCACCAGCGAATCAATTTCGCTACATTCCAAGGGTTTAACAATTCAATCAGCCACAATCGACGATCAGCCCGCCGACGTCTCATTCGGCGAGTTTGATGAATTGAAATTATCCCAGCCGAACCTTGAAAACGGAAAACACACAATTCACATCGATTTTTCTGGAACCATCACCGACGCAATGCACGGTTTGTATCCTTGCTACTTCACTCACGACGGTGTTAAGAAACAGCTTTTCGCAACTCAATTTGAATCACACCACGCCCGCGAAGTTTTCCCTTGCGTTGACGAACCAGCCGCCAAAGCTGAATATGATTTGACGCTAATAACTCGCCCAGGGATAACAGTTTTGGGAAATATGCCCGTAAAATTTCAGGAAGAAAATGGCGATTCTCGCACGACGACATTTGAGAAAACACCGCGAATGAGCAGTTATCTTCTAGCCTTCGTCATCGGTGAATTGCACAAAAAATCCGCCCGCACCAAATCTGGCGTTGAGGTTAACGTCTGGGCAACGCCAGCTCAGAATGAAAATACCTTAGATTTTGCGTTAGATATCGCCACTCGTTCAATCGATTTTTATGACGAATATTTCGGCGTCAAATATCCATTGCCAAAATCCGACCACGTCGCTCTTCCCGACTTTTCTTCTGGCGCCATGGAAAACTGGGGATTAATTACTTACCGCGAAAGTTGTTTGCTTGCGGACCCAGAATTGACCCCAGAATCATCCAGGCGCTTCATTGCCACAGTTATCGCGCACGAGCTCAGCCATCAATGGTTCGGCAATTTGGTTACCATGCAGTGGTGGAACGACTTGTGGCTCAACGAAAGCTTCGCCAATATGATGGAATATGTAGCAATTGACGCGCTCCAGCCAAATTGGCATATGTGGGAAGATTTTGCCACGAATGAAGTGACGGCCGCACTCAGGCGTGACAGCTTGGACGGCGTTCAATCAGTTCAAGCCGATGTCAATCATCCAGACGAAATCAGTACTTTGTTCGATCCAGCAATCGTTTATGCCAAGGGCGGACGGCTGCTTGTTATGGTCAGAAAACTTATCGGCGAAGAGGCATTTCGCGCTGGACTTAAATCATATTTTGAAAAATTCGCGTATAAAAACACTGTCGGAAATGACTTATGGCAAGAATTAGAGTCGGCGAGCGGTCAGCCAATTGTCAATCTAATGAACGCTTGGATTTCCCAGCCTGGCCTTCCTGTCGTATCAGTTTCAAACAGTCACGACACGGCGACTTTAAGTCAGGAGCGATTCTTCATCGGCGAGCACCAACCATCCGACGCGTTATGGCCGATTCCATTATTCGCAAACCAACTACTTGACGTAAAAATCTTGAATCAAAAAGAAACCACCGTTTCTATTGAAAAGCCATTGCAATTAAACTGCGGCTTAAGCGCCCACTTCGTCACCAAATATGACGAATCCACTCGCGAATATTTATTGAAGAACATTACAGAATTGCCAACCTTGGATAAGATTTGTATCTTACAGGACGCGACAATACTCGCCCGCGCTGGATTTGAAAACTCGGCGTCACTACTTCCATTGGCGTTGTCCTTAAAAACCGAAACCAACGAAAAAGTCTTCGGTATGGCGGCTGGCGCTTTGACGGAACTGCGAAAATTCGTCGATGATAATGACGCCGCCAGAGATTCATTAAAGCGAATTTCTGGAGAATTTGCGCGCGCCACATTTGAAGAATTGGGCTGGGATGAAAAAGCTGGCGAATCAGACGACGACCGAGAGCGACGCACCACGGCTTTGAGTTTGATGATGTATAGTGAAGATGAAGAAGTTTTGAACGAGGCAAAAACGCGTTTTAACAATAATAAATTGGAAGACTTACCAACAGAAATTCGAGCTTTAATTATCAGTGCAAACGTGAGACATTTCGAGACGCCAGAGATGACTGAAAATCTATTTACCGCATATAAAAACACGCCGTCAAATGACCTGCAGAATGATATTGCAATTGGACTAACTTCCACCAAAAACCTCAAAACGGCAGAAAAAATTCTTGCCAATATTAAAGATTCCAATGTTATCCGCCCGCAAGACGCCAGCCGTTGGTTTGTGTATTTGATTCGGACCAGAGAAAGCCGCCAGATTGCGTGGAATTGGCTGAAAGAAAACTGGGCGTGGGTCGAAGAGAAATTTGGTGAGGATAAAAGTTACGACGATTTCATTCGCTATGCCGCCACGGCGCTACTAAATCCTAATGAACTTGACGATTTCCGACAATTCTTTGAACCGATGGAAAATATTCCAGCCCTAACCAGGACAATCAAATTAGGAATTACCGAAATATCCGCGCGAGTTGAGCTGATTAAACGAGACAAAGAAGCGGTTATTTCCGCGTTATAAATAATTTGGTTGCATTATTTTACGGTTTTTGACAAAATCTATTGACATTTTATTATATTAGTGATATAAATAGGTACAGCTTTTGTTGACAAGTTGATTGTCCGAAAGCGCACTTTGACAAGTTGAGAGAGTTTATAAACCGGAGGTGAGATTTTGCGATATTTTAAGAAGTATCCCGAAACCTCATCTTCGATCTATGCCATACGGGTGTCGATCAGTGCTTTTTAGCACGAGCGTCCGCTCGGATGAGGAGAAGGTACTGCAATGTCTACATTCATTACCGATGAAGTCAAGGCCGCAAGAGAAGAATCCCTCAGGCAAGAAAAACAGCGAGAAGATGACATGAGGAGAGCTCAAATCGAAGCTTTCCTTGAAGCCATCAAAGACATCTGTGAAGATGTCAAAGAAAGGGTTGTTGAAACCTACCTAAACGTAGGGGAGCCTCCTTTCTCAGTTAGGGTTATTTGTGACTTGTTGACTACATCAGTAGTCAACAACAAACAATGCGCCAAGGCGCTACTAAGCGCGCTCCAGGAAGCAGAAGAACACACGTCTTCCGTCGAGTTTGAGAAGGCGTTCGGGCCGACTATCTACAATCAGCCTAGACACTCATATATCGTAGTCAAATTCTCCTGGAAGTAGACTACGATCAGGCGAACATGGCGAGTCTGCAGAGATTCCCAACTCTCTCACTTGTCATATTCGCTCCATAGATGTGTGTCTATGCTGATGAGTCGGAAACGACGAAAGCGAACAATTTATTCCAACACCACACACTCTTCAACTACGGGCGGATTTCCATCGACAGAAATCGCCAGCATTTGCATATCACAGCCTTCATACTGCGCATTTTTGGCAATGAATATTTCAGCAGCAAAACGCATTTGCTGCTGTTTTTTATTTGTAATTGCCGCCAAGCCATCGCCGAAATTGTCATTTTTACGATATTTGACCTCTGTAAAATATAAAACATTATCTTTTTTGCTAACAATATCAATTTCACAATACCGCGTCCGCCAATTCCGCTCTATAATTTCATGACCATCAGCCGCCAACCAATCCGCCGCCGCTTGCTCACCTTTATCGCCAATTTGACGCGTCGTGTCTTTTTGCTGGTTTTTAGACTTTCCGTCGTCAAACGTATTCTGCGAATTCGCCTCAACACCAGCATATTTAGCCAACGGCGCAAAACTCAGCCGATGCAGCGGAGTTACACCCAGATTATCAATAGCCAGACGGTGTTTTGACACACCATAACCAACGTGCGAAGAAAAATCATATCCCGGATAAATATCATCCTGCTCCGCCATAAATTTATCACGAGCCACCTTTGCAATAATCGACGCCGCCGAAACGCTCGGAATCAGACCGTCGGCTTTCGCTATAATTGTTACATACTTTTCCAGCGGTGTGCCCGCCAAAAAATTGACCGTCCCATCGATAATAATCTCGTCAAACTTCGAGCCGCTTTTCTGACATTTCGCTTGAATTTCTTTAACTGCGCGCCGCGTTGCCAACTTAAGCGCCTCGCTCATTCCTATTTCATCCAGCTCCTCAGCAGAAACCCAACCCAACGCCCAAGCCGACGCTTGCTCGCGAATTTCCTCATCAAGCAATTCACGTCGTTTTTTGGTCAATTTTTTACTATCATCAAGCCCTTCAATTTCAGCGCCGCCCAAAACCACCGCACCAATCACCAACGGTCCAGCCCACGCGCCGCGCCCGACTTCATCAATTCCCAGAATCACCCGACAATCTTCCCTTTTTCGTCATAAAATCCGCAATAATCCAGCCAATCCAAACTGTTGCCGCGCCTAATGTATTCGCCAGAATATCCCAATTCGTGTCGTCCAATTTTATGCTCGCCAAGCCCACCTTGACCATAAATAATTCCGCCAACTCATTAATACAACCCAGCGCCGAGACTAAAGCAAATACTGAAAACGCCATCACCAGCCAATGCGCTCGCCATTTCATCGACGAAACCAAATACACCCAGAATAGCCCCGTAAATAGCCCACCGCCCACAAAGTGCGTTGTAAAACTAGTGTTCTGTCCGTCAATTAACGGCGATGGCAAATACCAAGATATGAAAAACAACAAACACGCTACGTAAAGTAGCCAGCGATATTTTTTCTCATTATCAAAGCCGTTTCTTCTCAAAACGTAAGGCGTCGCCACAGCTAAAGTCGCCGGAACAAGGATAGATATATAATGAAATATTGCCATATTGAGATTATAACATGAGAAAACCGCCTCAGATTAAGAGACGGTTTTAACGATTAACCAATTGACAATTACGCGTCTTTATGGCGAGCTGCAACTTCAGCAGCCTTAGCATCAAGTTCAGCCTGAGCGGCATCTTTTTCAGCTTGTTTTGCAGCAGCTGCTTTTTCAAGCTCAACTAGTTTTGCGCGAGACTGTTCTAGTGCTTGCTTTCGAGCCGCTATTTCAGCGCGCTCTTTTTTGATTTCCTCAATTAATTTAATATCAGAATCAATAATTCGTTTTAAAATTTCTAAACGATTAGCAAAGTCTGTAAAATCTTTAGATCCAATAACTACATCTAAGTAACTTAAACGTCCGTTAATATAAATATCTCGTACCCGTTTGTAGAACACTTTTTCTCGTGATTGTAAACGTTCCTGTGCTGCTTTTAATTCTGCCTCTGTTTTCGTAATATCCTGATCTAAACGAATACGATCTGCTTGCACTTGTTTTAAGTCTGCTGTGGCAGTATCTAATTCAATCTGTATAGCATGTAACTGTTCATATACGGTACCAATCGTTTTTTCTGCTTCCGACTTTTTATTCGCTTCATTTGTCATTTGTTGTTGGATATTTGACAATTGATTCGTTAAGTCTTCATCTTGGGCTTGATACCAATACGGTGTAGCCATCATGATAGAACCGCATAGTAAACTAGCTACTAGTGTTACTGTTTTTTTCTTCATCATTCCTACACTTTCATATATTGTTTTAACGAAATGGTACTACCAATAGCCCCTACCAAAACACCTACGCCAACTAATCCAAGAGATAATTCATAGATAAATGGCATCATTGGTACCAATGGCATGAAAGCAAAGTTTGCAATCACTTCCATGGTGATATAGCTATAAAATTG
>ERZ773013.818-NODE-818-length-19412-cov-6.097794_pt1 | contig 19412 bp, 29 predicted proteins | sample MGYA00511670_ERZ773013 | MGnify/ENA primary metagenome ERZ773013 (study PRJEB29015, sample SAMEA2738120) | human oral metagenome | biome: human oral; feature: human-associated habitat; material: saliva | place: China | collected 2257 ... | reverse complement strand
AGGCACGCCACCCAGTCCTTAAAGTCGCGGGTGAACCTCGATCCCGCCCTTGCCCCACAACACCCTCTCCTCATGCACGCCGTGCTCGGGGCAGCTCACGCGTGCGGGGCGCTACTTAAGGTAGCACCTCGAGGAGGCGAGCTCCATCGCCCTACACCGCCTCGCCGGCACGTGGTCGTGGCAGCTGCAGCGGCGCCCGCACACCGGGCACCTCAGCTGCTCGCGCCTGTGCGGCCTCACCCGCACGACTATCGAGTCCCCCTTATCGCGGCCCCCACCACGACAGTCTTCACAAGCGACAGGACGTAGTGCAGAATCGTTCCCATGCGCGGTCCTCCCTTCGGATCGGATGCATTTGACGAAGTGAAATCCTTTGGGAAAACGGCGCGGGGCGGCCCCTCGCGGGGCCGTTCGTCTTGAGACTGCGTGTTTTCTGCATGCGAGCTGCGCAAAGCTATGGCGGGCTACCCACACAAACTACCGAAGAGCCCAATTTTTCGAAGGTTACGGCTGAGGTAAACCGTACAGGCCGCCCTGTAACGGTGCTCAAGAACAACAAGCCGTGGGTAATCATCCAGCTTGCGTCTACAGCGACAGACGATGCGCTCGATGTTGCGGTCGACTTCATGGATGAGTATACCGACGTCTTCTCAGGGCTTGCCAAATGAGTGGGCCTGTGACGATAGGGAAGAGCTAGGTCCTTGCTATCCATTCTGCTGCAATAGAGAAGTTCGGTGGCGTCGGCGGCGTGCGCGACGAAGGAATGCTGGAGTCTGCACTTGCTCGGCCCCATCAGACGTTCGGGGGAATCGAGCTCTATGGCAGCGATGTGGCAAAAGCATGCAGGCTCTGCTACGGCATCATCAGCGACCATCCCTTTGTGGATGGCAACAAGCGAACGGGCGCTGCGCTGCTTGGTACCTGTCTTAGGCTTGCTGGCTATGAGTTCAAGCCGCGACATGACGAGTTCCTCGCTGAAATGCTTGGAATCGCTAGCGGGACAACCTCCTTTGAGCAGCTCGTCGAATGGGTCGAGGAGGTTGTCAGCTAGCCAAAGTGCTAATGGGGATAGCTGGATTGAGACAAGGGCGCTGTGGTTGGTTGCCGTCCATAATGAGGTAGGTGTCGCCGCTCTTCTCGGCATCCGCTCTGTCGGTGTGTGTCGCTTTGCCTGCGACATCATCCCGAAGCTGCCTGCAGCGATCGAGTGGAGTAACTAATCTCTCGGAGCGATGGACTGAATGAGCGTTCAGGCTATCCGATTGTCGCAGCCCACTTTCTGCCCTTTGGAGTTTCCCGTGAAGACGGCGTCCATTTCGCATTGAGCACTGTGCGCGCTGTAGACTCTCGTTGGATTCCTGTGACCCTTCGAAAGAAGTTGAACCGCTGACTTTCAAAGCGTTCTCGCTTTCACGGTGTTGCTGCACGATATGCTGCTATACATATATGGAAACCCCAATAAAAAATTGGGGTTACATGATAAAATTTGCAGTATGAAGTTTACTGACTACATAAATAGCCACCATGTGTTCACCACATTCTCACTCTCCGAGGCGATGGACTCTCCGGCATCGGCCGAGGAGCAGCTGCGCCTCGCCGTGAGATCGGGTGCCGTGGAGCGTGCGCGTCGTGGTCTCCTCGTCTCCAATCATGGCCGGTTCAAGGATGTCTCCGTAGAACAGACGGAAGTCGTCACTGCGCTCGATGCCGGTGCAGTCATCTCGTACCACTCGGCTCTTGAAGCGCACGGCGTCGCACATAATGTGGGCTTCGTATGTCGCTTCCGCTCAGATATCGTGCACTCTGAATTCGACTTCCGAGGCATCGCATACCGCCCCTGCGGGCCGGTGGAAAACGCAAGGTCGAAAACCATGAGATCACCTGCAGGTGCGTATCTTGCCACAACCAGGGAGCAGACGGTCGTGGACTGCCTGGGGAAGCCTGCCTTGGCAGGAGGAATCGAGGAGGCAGTGCGAAGCTTGAGCGCCTTTATATATCTCAACGTGGAGGAGCTGGTTGTGCTGGCCATCGATGCAGGGCCTTCTATGGTGTCCCGCGTTGGATGGCTGCTGTCCGAGAAACAGGCTGAATGGCATGTGAACGAAGAGAGTCTTTCTCTGCTTGAGGAATGGCTGGGGCCAGGTCCTTACCGTCTGGGGCCTGCGGGCGTTAAATCGGTAAGCTGGGTTGCCAGATGGCGGCTCGTCCTGCCCGGAAGCAAGGAAGAGGTGCAATCGTGGATAACGCACTTGTAAGGGAGTTTCCGCCGCGCACGCTTGACAAGGTTGAGAGGCTCCTCGATCTGCTCGCCGAGCTTGACGAGCATCCATTGCTGGCAGGCAAATTCGCACTCCACGGAGGAACTGCCATCAACCTGTTCATGCTCGATGTGCTGAGGCTTTCCGTCGACATTCGACCTCTCGTATGTTGGAGCGCTCGACAGGGGTGCCATGCTCGCCGACAGGCCGATAGTCGAGAGGTCGATAGACGAGGTGGCTCGTTCCCAGGGATATGCTGTCTCCGGGGCGAAAGGTGGCCATGCTGGCAGGACGTTTGTATTGAACTACAGGTCGCGGTGGGGTGCAGACCACATCAAGATAGATTGCATCTACATGAACCGCTCTCCATTGATATTGGTCGAGCACAGAATATCCCCGCTAAGACCGGAGCTCGCCGTTTCCGTCTTCTCGGATGCGAAGCTTGCCGGAGGAAAGGCCAAGGCATTCTTCGATCGCGTGAAGGCTCGAGACCTCTACGACGTAGCGAATCTCAGACGTGTGCTTGATGGAAGGAGCATGGAAGAACGCGCTACAGCCCACAAAGTATAATCTTGTTCTATGCATCGCTTTCGGCGACGTTTCCTCGCGGTTTCGAGAATCGCCCCGAGCGATTCGCTGACAGGTCGCGCGAACTCGAGGAACAGCTCCTGCCCATGCTCAGGAGAGGTGAAGAGGTGCCTACTATTGAAGGGCTGATTGCAGCTGCGCACGAGTTTGTCTCTGGCTACGTGCTGCCCAAGACAGATGGGGAGCGTGAGTATCTCATACGGTTTGAGCGAGGGGAATTCGATCCGTCATTGCTGTTCGGGGATGGCCCGATCACCCGTGCGGCGATTGCCAACCCGGAAGCCCAGTGGAAGCTCCAGAATATCCGAAAGATGCAGTGCTGAGACCTTCTCATACAGCTGATGCCATGTAGTTGGTCGTTGCATTGCGTTGTGGGGCAGTGTCCCTCTTCGGTCATTGCTATCGCCTCTTGCTCAGAGGCTGTTGTTATTGGGCCGGCAAGCGCTCCGGCATGGTTCACAGATATCGCACCGAAATCATCTGGTGGGGCGCTGTGCAGAAAGATTAGACTCTGCTCTGCTCGAGAGGCCATGGGGATGGGCGGATGATATGCCTGCGCGAGGCCGATGCAGCGTGCAAGACCATGCCGCCTGCATGCCTTCAGGACCGGATGAGAAGCTGCTTGCATAGTGTGGTGCCATCCGTACCGTATCATGCAGGAAATGCGGGTGCATCAAGATAGAGGCAGTGATGCAGCTTGGCTTCTCGGTCGCCGGTGCCGCTTTCCTGCCTGTGCTCTTTGCCTCCAATGCCAGATGGGCAAGGAGCCGGCTTTCAGGCTTTGAGGAGCTGCAGAAGCATGAGAGCAAGGCTCTGCTTGTGCTCTCATGTGTGGGACAGGTGCTCGCCACCTGTACCTCGCTCTCATTCGTCTGTCTCGAGGGGGCTTCGTTTTCCTGGACCCTCACGCTTGCTGCTGCATCCCTCCTCAGGGTCCTCTATGAAATCGCTTGGGTTCGCTATTTCAGGGGCGTAGGGAAGCTCGATGGGATGTATCAGTCCTAAGGACCTATCCCTGTGCCCATGGCGAGCCTGCCGGTTGCAGCCTTCATCCTTCTGGGAGTATGGCACGGGTCGCCCCTGGCAGCGATCTTTCTGCCATCATCCTTGCTATCGGCCATGTCGGCATCCATCTGGAGCATCTCCATGAACTGGAGGGCGGACGGTCCTGAAGGACGTGTGAGGAAGATGAAAGGCATCATGCTCTGGATGCCTTTGCCGGGCTGCTTCGAAGGCACCCCGATCTACATATGAGGCCAGGGGAGAGGAAGAAACATGCCCTACAGGAACTTGTCAAGCTCGCGGTCGACTTCCGGCTTGCGCTTTACGTGAGGCTCTGCGATGAAGACCCCATCGCGCACCACGTGCCTGACATTGCGCAGGGTGGTGAGGTCGTCGAGGGGGTTGGCGTCGGTCACGATCATGTCTGCATGCTTGCCGGGCTCGAGCGATCCCGTCACATCATCGATTCCTGCTATCTGGGCATTGCCGAGTGTGGCGCTGTACAGGGAGAATGCGGGGGTTACGCCCACGTATCTGCAGAAATAGACGAGCTCGCGCCAGAAATCGTATTGCGTGATCCAGGGGCAGCCCACGTCGTTTCCGAGAGCGACCGGTATGCCCGCTTCGAGTGCGGCCTTGGAGCAGGCGATGATTCCCTCGAAGACCATGTTGCCGTTGTACTGCTCTATCTCGGATGCATGGGAGATGGAGCGGCCGAAAAGCGCATAGGGAAGAGCAGGGGAGAGCGTCGTGCAGAGGGAGGCTCCGGTGGTCTGGAAGAGCTCCATGATGGTGGCATCGGGCTTGGCGCCATGCTCCATGGAGTCGACATCGTTCTCGAGAGCGGCCCTGAGCCCCTCTACGCCTTCGACGTGGGCGGCAACCTTGTAGCCAAGCTCGTGGGCGCGGTTGCAGGCGGCCTTTATCATGGCAGGATCCATGCGGAGAAGGCCTGCCTCTCCTTTGCGTGTGCCATCGAGCACGCCGCCTGTGATCATAAGCTTGATGAGGTCGCAGCGCTGCTCCCTGCAGTGCTCGACCTGTGCGAGCGCTTCGTCGATGGAGCCTGCAGCGATTGCGACCGATCCTGCCATATGGCCTCCCGGCACCGAGATGCCCTCATTGGCAGCGAGGATGCGGGGACCCAGCACCTTGCCGGATGCAATCTCGTCACGGCAGCGTGTGTCGAAGTCGCCGAGGCCGCCCACGGTGCGGATTGTCGTGACGCCGCTCATGAGCTCGATCTGCGCATACTGGCGCACGAGCCGATAGGCCACCGCCCGGGTGAGGCCGTTGCTCATGATCTTATTGACCAGCGCTGCATTGTTGTGCTGCTTCTTCTGCGGCTTGCCGTTTCCTGCCAGGTGAACATGCATGTTGATGAGGCCAGGCATGAGGAAGAGGCCTTTCAGATTACGGACTTCGCAGCCGGCGTAGGCGCTCTTCTCCGCCTCGGGAACGATTGCCTCGATGCTGCTGCCAGAAGTGACGAGGACCATGCCCTCCTTGGGTTCCATGCCTTTCGTACCATCGAGGATGGTTGCTCCGATGTATGCAGTGCGTCCGGTCGTACCCATATGCCTTCTCCTTCTGGATCTTGTGGTATTGGCTACGAGTCTAGCAAAAATGATGCATCAGGGAGTTACGAAAGAATGCATTGCCTGGCCGCATGCGCTGCTATGAATGATGTGGCATATAGAGCGACCAAAGTGCTGCATATCTCCCGTGGCTGGCGCACCTTGCGAGAGCCGCATCGTCGTTCCTTGTACTGAGTGTGTAAGGCCTGCACGGCACCGTAGCGTCCGTACCGTACAAGGTAGGGAGTGATGGGCAGGGGCATGGAGGCAAAGATGCAGCTTGGCTTCTCGGCCGTCGGTGCCGCATTCCTGCTTGTGCTCTTCATTCCCAATATCAGATGGGCAAAGAGGCAGCCTGCAGGATATGAGGAACTGCAGAAGCATGAGGGCAGGGTCCTGCTCGTGCTCGAACGTGCAGGGCAGGCGCTCACCACCTGTACTTCGCTCATATTCGTCTGTCCCGAAGGCGCTTCGTTTCCCTGGATCTTAGTGCTTGTTGCTGTGTCTCTTCTCGTGGTTCTCTACGAGATTGCCTGGGCCCGCTATTTCAGGGATGGAGCGAGGCTTGATGGGATGTATCGGTCTCTGGGGCCTATCCCCGTGCCCATAGCAAGCCTGCCGGTTGCGGCCTTCATCCTTCTGGGAATATGGCACGGGTCGCCCCTGGCAGCGATCTCTCTGCCATCATCCTCGCTATCGGCCATGTCGGCATCCATCTGGGGCATCTCCATGAATTGGAAGGACGACAGCCATGAAGGCATGGCTGCAGTTTGGGACGCTGCTATTGATGACCGATGAGCTCCGGGGCAGACTTAAGCAAGATGCTGCTGTATGTGCGTCTCCTGCCTGCTGCAGCCGATAAGCAGAGAGGCGGATGCGGCACGCCTATCCGGGTTGTCTGAAGGGAACGAGGGAGCATTTCGGGAAAGGGCCAACATGGAATTCCGCAAGATAAGAAAGAGGAAGAACGAGATCGGCATCGCTGCTGTCAAAGAGCTCCTGATCCAGACAAGAAGAGGTGTCCTGGCTGTCAATGGGGATGGTGGCTATCCGTATGCCATCCCTATCAACTTCCTGTACGACGAGGAATCGAATCGGATCATCTTCCATGGGTCGAAGAAAGGGCACAAGGTCGACGCACTGAAGAAGAGCGACAAGGTCTGCTTTACCGTCTATGGAAACGAGACCATCAAGGATGAGTCCTGGGCACCCTATCTTGAGAGTGCCGTCGTCTTCGGCCGATGCCATCTCGTCGACAGCCTCGAAGACAATATCCGTTACGTGCGCCAGTTCGCTCTGAAGTACTATCCCAGCGCAGAGCTGGTGGAGGAGGAAATCCAGGCTTCAGGCAGGGCTGTACAGATGTTCGTAATCGATATCGAGCATATGAGCGGAAAGAAGATCCAAGAGCGATAGGGGAAGCTCCGGCACGTTGGTGATGCCCTGTACCGGATGCTCTGAATGTGCAGGATCTTGCTGATACAGCCGGCCAAAGCAGTGGGAGCAGGTGATAGAGGTGCTCTTCCGCTCAGCGCGGCAAGGCATGTCTGCCTTCTGCAGAGTCTAGGAATCAGCATCTTTTTGCGGAAAAGGCTTTCCTCGCTGTGAATGTACTGATGGCTATCGGCCTACATTGGCATGATTAACACAGACAATGTAAGGCAATAATATATATACGTCTTACATAAGGAGGGAATTATGGCATCTGTGACAGTGCGAGTGGATGAAGAGACGAAAGCCGAGGCAACCGCAATTGTCGAGGATTTCGGCTTTGACCTCTCATCAGTTACAAGGGCCTTCTACCGGCAGATTGTCCGCGAGAGGCGGATTCCCTTGAATCTCTCCTACGGCGAGCCCAACGAGGAAAGCCTGCAGAGCGTAAAAGATGCTGAGGAAATCTTGGAGAAAGGTGGCCATGGATATCGCAGTGCGCATGAAATGCTCGATGCAGCACTGAAAGATTAGGTATATGGGCAGGCTTGAGCCGGATTGCCCTCCCGGCGTTTTCGCGTGATGTGAAGAGGCTTGTCAAGCGGCATGTAGATCTCGGTTTGCTTGAGGCTGTTGTCGAGCTTGTGTGCCAGAACGATGCTGATGCGCTCGACGAACTCAAGCGCAGGCATAACATGCAACGCCCTCAAAGGAGGCTGGGCAGGCAGCCGTGAGCGCCATGTAGCAAATCCAGGAGGCTGGCTGACGTGGGGGAGGGCTTGCAGAAGCATCTGGATATGATTCTGCGTCTGGCGAGACGGATGAAGAGGGCTGCGAAAGCGGCGATGCATGCGGCGACGAGATGTCTCGAAAGTCAGGCTCCGCTATAGACGCGGACCTTCAGCTCTATGCGGAATGCGAGATATCGCTATCTCTCATGGTGCTATCATTTCTGCCAAGCAGCTGAAAGAAGGCATCCATGAAGAGGAAGATCGTTCTGTTCATTATCCTGGCCTTTGCGATTGACTGGATTCTGTGGATTGCTACGACGATAGCGTCTGGTCCGGTCACCGAAGGAGCCGGCCTCTGGTCTCTTGTCATGCCGCTTGCAATGTTCGGGCCCATGGTGGCTGCCCTTATCGTCCGAGCTGTTCCGGGAGAGGATATAGAGCGTGGCTGGCGTCCGAAGATTCGCGGGCACGTGAGGGTCTATCTTCTTGCCTGGTTTGTTCCTGCTGCCCTGTCCGTGCTTGGCGCAGCCCTCTATTTCCTGGCCTTCCCGGGAGAGTTCGATGCGGAGGCAGGGCGCTTCTCTGCAGCAGCGCAGGCCCAGCTCGGCATCTCTTCTGACAGGGTGCCTCTGATGCTTGCTGTGCAGATTGCCTATGCCGTTGTCGTAGCGCCTCTCATCAACATGCTTGTCGCAATCGGCGAGGAGGCAGGCTGGCGAGGATTCCTCTTTCCGGCGCTGGGACACTACATTCCTGAGCGCAAGGCTGCGGTCTTGACGGGTGCCATCTGGGGTCTCTGGCATGCGCCGCTCATTGCCGAAGGCTACAACTACGGTACGGACTATGCAGGATTTCCTGTTACAGGCATCTTGATGATGGTGGCAGGATGCACTGCCTTCGGCATGCTTCTTGCCTTCCTCCGCAGCCGCACGGGAAGCGTCTGGGCACCAGCGCTCGCCCATGGCGCGATGAATGCGACAGCGGGTCTGGGGCTTCTCTTCAGCTCCGGCACTTCGACTATCATGGGCCCTTCGCCTCTTGGTCTCGCTGGGTTCCTGCCTTCGCTTGTGCTCGCAGTCTTTCTCTGGCGACACATGGATGGAAAGCGCACGGAAGGTCAGGCGGCAAAGCATCTGGCGCATTAGCAGGTGCTCCGGCTTCTCCTGCATGAGCTGAGATTCGCGACACATTGCGTCGCGAATTGGACAGACGCCGGAGAGAGATGTGCCCTTTACTTCGCGGGATGCTTGTCTGGGGCAGGCTTCCTCTTCGTTTTCTTCTTCGGTGCATAGTCTCTGTAGTAGCCCGGCACATCCATGCGGGATATGGCCCAGAGATAGAGGCTTGCCGTGCTTCCGTAAGGGGAGTAGCGCTTCCGGTAGCGCTCGAACATCTCGCGTGTGATAGTGCGGTGATGGTAGGTCATGCGCATGCCGCGCTGGATGGCAAGGTCTCCGAAGGACAGGATATCGGGACGCCCGAGATTGAATAGTAGGGGCATCTCTGCGGTCCAGCGCCCGACGCCGGGAAGCGAACTCAATGCCTCTATCGCTTCTTCGTCGGACATGTGCTCGACAGCTTCGATGTCGAAGGCGCCTGAGAGGATCTTGTCGGCTATGCCCCTGATGTAGTCGACCTTCTTGCATGTCGTGCTGCAGGACTGGAGCTCCTCGGCTGTGGCAGAGGCGATGGCCTCAGGCGTCACGTCGCCGGGCATGCCTTGGAGGCGAGTCCAGATCGTTGCCTGGGCTGCGCTTGAGACCTGCTGGCCGATGATGTGATGGACGATGCCGGAAAAGAGGCCTCCCTCATCCATTTCGCGATAGATGTGTCCTACGGCGTCTATGGCTTCTCCCAGCTTCCTGTCGTGACGTTTGAGGTAGGCGACCTTCTCATCGCCGTACTCGAAGTAGCGCGTCATGCTACTCTGCCTGCTCCTTCAGTGCATGGAATCCTGCTGTTTCGGCATCTTCTGCCGTCGCAAAGTAGCGGCAGCGCTCCTGGGGTGGCACCAGTTCGGATGCGCCGGGCCTCCAGAAGCAGCCGGATGCTGTGTCTGCGACGACGAAGGTCTGGGCAAATGAGCTGTCGTGCGCTTCGAGGATCTCATGCATATCTTCAGGGGTGAGGTCAGAGAAGGCATAGGCGGCACCGCGTCCCATGCGGACAGAATTCGGAATGCCTGTGAGTGCCATGCCCTTCTTTGGGCGCTTGAAGGAAGGCTTCATGGCGCCTTCGAATTCGAGGAGAGCAATCTTCTTGTCGATGCCGCCGCCAAATCCCGTGAGGCTGCCATTGGATCCGACGACGCGGTGGCAGGGGACGATCACGCCGTAGATATTGCGACCGACGGCTCCTCCGACAGCACGCGGTGACTGGCGCCTGCCGCCACGGCCTCTATGGAGTGCGCAATGTCGCCGTAGGTCACGCCCTCGCCGTAGGGAATCTCGAGCATGACGGAACGCACAAGCTTCTGGAATGCTGTGCCCTGGTCTTTGAGGGGGAGCTCTGAGGGGTCGGGACGCAGGCCTTCGAAATAGCGGTCGAGCCAGGCTCTTGCCTCCTGGAGCACAGCAAGGTCATCTCTGCGTATAAGCTCGCCTTCCATATCCTTTGAGACATGGCGGCCATTGCTGAAGCAGCAGCCGCAGAGCTCGGACCCATCGCTCAGGAGCGTGAGGGTGCCGACCAGAGGTGTATGGCACTCGGTGAAGTACATGGCGCACCTTTCGGAGATGACGCAGATGACAGGGATGCGTGGGCATGAACCGCACATCTGTTCCTATTCTAGACCATGCACTATCTGAGACCCTGCACGATGGCAGGCGGAGCTGCCCGGGCTAGACGATCTGGTCCTGCGTGCCGGCAGCGGTACTGCTGTCGGCCGGTCCGATGCCGAGGGCCGGATCGACCCTGATTATCTGCGAGATGCCAGCATGTCTGAGCTCCTCGACCTGCTCGTCGGTGGCGCCGTTGTCGGTGATGAGGAGATTGACCTCGTCGGTGGTGCCGAACTGGAAGCTCGAGGTCTTCCCGATCTTTGAGGAGTCGGCGACGATGATGTGGGTACGGAAGCGCTCGAGCATCATAGCGTTGACGGCGGGCTCGGGAGCCGTGGCAGAGGTCAGGCCATACTCAACAGAGAGCCCTGTGAGGCCGAGGAATGACTTTGTTGCTGCAACGCGCCGGATACAGTTGATCGCGAACTCTCCCGTCATTAATGCCTTCGGAGGGCGGATCTCGCCGCCGGTAAGGATGAGGGAGACGTTCGGCAGCTCCTTGAGCAGAAGTGCCTTGCCGTTGTTCGTAATGATTGTGACGTCCTGAGCCGTGATGTTCTCGATGATGGAGAGCGCCGTCGAGCTCGTGTTGATGAAGATGCAGTCGCCGTCCTGGACATGCTTTGCTGCCTCGCAGGCAATTGCCTTGTTTGCACGAATCTGGTGAGAGCCTGAAGGACGCCCCAAGGGGTTCAGGAGCTTTGCTGTGCCATACTGCCTCGAGATGATGTGCTGCCCCTCGAGATAGTCGAGGTCACGGCGTACCGTGAGCGTAGAGACACTGAAACGCTCGGCAAGTTCAGATACGCTGACCTGCCCTTTTGACTCGAGGAGGGCGATGATAGCGTCCCTGCGGGCTGCAATGTAGCTCTTGCTCCTTTTCATTAGCGCCTCCCCCTGCACTGTACGTTCACAGAAACGATTATATGAAATCCGCTTCATGTTAATAGTGCGTTTATCCATATATTTAAACAAATGATTCTCTTGTGTCAGATTTTATGGATGCTTTCATTATATGAATGATAGATACTAAGTGAGAGATACATTTTCATATAAATTACCGTTTACTGTTCAGTAATCAATACGTAATGATTCAAAATTTACTGAATATATGCAGGTAGATGGCTTTATATTCAAACGTTCAATAGACCGCTCGGTGGAAGTGCGGAGAAATTACGTCAGAAATATGAAGAATTAGTTATGTACACATTCATTAAGAATCAGTAAATGAACGTTTTGGCAGGGCACCGTAGGACGGGCATGCCAATGAACGCTTTGAAGGAAGGTGATTCTGTGCTGTCCGATCTTCTGGACGAAAGCCTCGTGCAGCTCAATGTCAAGGTGAAGGACTGGGAGGACGCCGTCAGGAAAGCGACGGCTCCGATGCTTGCCGAAGGCAAGATCACGCAGGGATATGTGGACGATATCGTGGAGGGCGTCCACGACCTTGGTCCCTACATCGTTATCACCGAGCATGTGGCACTTCCGCATGCACGTCCCGAAAGCGGAGCTCTCGAGTCCGCGATCGGCATCACGACGCTCAAGACTCCGGTCGAATTCGGGAGCGAGAGCAACGATCCGGTGAAGTATCTCTTCCCGCTCAGTGCCAAGGACAACGATTCGCATCTGAGCGCCCTGCAGTCGCTTGTCGAGCTCCTGTCCGATCCGGACTTCTTCGAGAAGCTTGATGCCTGCACCACTGCCAAAGCAGTCGCGGACCTCGTCCACGATAAGGAAAGGAGCATGTAATGGACCGCAAGTATCGTGCACTGGTGTGCTGCCGTGCTGGCATGGGATCGTCTCTCATGCTCAAGATCAAGTGCGACCAGGTCATCAAGGAGGACAACCTCCCCATCGAGACCGAGCACGGCAATCTTGACGCCATCATCGGCTTCCGTGGCGACCTCGTCATCACGATGAGCGACCTCACCGAGGAGCTTTCGAAGGATCAGCGCGTCCCGTCCGCTGTCGGCATCAAGAACCTCGTCGACAAGAACGAGATCCGCGAGAAGCTGCACGCCTGGCTCGATGAGCACAAGGGCGAGGAGCCGCGCAGGTAGAACCTGCCATTGTACGGGGGCATGCGCAGCACGCCCGCTGCGCTGCAAATATGGGGGAAGGAACATATATGCTCAATGCATTCCTTATGCAGATGAGGGATACGGCACTGATCATGGGCATCATCGCCCTTGTCGGTCTCCTGCTGCAGAAGAAGTCTGCTGTCGATGTCTTTGCAGGCACCGTCAAGACGATCATCGGCTTCATGATCTTCAACATCGGCTCCAACGCAATGTCTGCGCAGATCACGACGTTCGGCGCCATGTTCTCCACGGCATTCAACGTCCAGGGTGTCGTCACCCAGGTCGAGGTCGCCACGTCGCTGGCACTGCAGACCTACGGCACGGAAGTCGCTCTTGTCATGGTCTTCGGCTTCATCATGAACCTCGTGTTCGCTAAGATCACGCCGTTCAAGGCCATCTTCCTGACCGGCCAGCACTTCCTGTACTTCGCCTGCGTCCTTGCGCTCGTCTTCATCGCTCTTGGTGCTCCTATGGCTGTTACCGTCATCCTCGGCGGCATCGTCCTCGGCTTCTGCGGCGCTGCACTGCCTTCGCTCTGCCAGCCCTTCGTCGAGAAGCTGACGGGCTCCAATGACTTCGCAATCGGCCACTTCAACTGCATCGGCTATGCCTTCTCTGGCTACTGCGGAAAGCTCTTCGCAAAGAAGCATGAGGAAGAGGTCGAGAGGAACGAGGTCAAGGAAGCCAACCTTCCTGAGTTCTTCAAGCTCTTCCGTGACTTCGTATTCTCTGTGGCTCTCTTCATGATCGTGCTGTTCTACATCGTCACGATCGCCTGCTTCGTGACCGGCCACTTCGGCGACACGCTTGCAAATGGCAAGCCGTTCACGTCCTACTTCGGCAACGACATCTGGTGGGTCTGGCCGTTCCTCGCCGGCCTCCAGTTCGCAGCTGGCATGTCCGTCCTTATCTATGGCGTCCGTCAGTTCATCGAGGAGATCACGGCAGCATTCGTCGGCATCTCCGAGAAGCTCATCCCCGACTCTCGTCCTGCAGTCGACTGCCCGGCTATCTTCCCGTTCGCTCCTGATGCTGTCATCATCGGCTTCATCGGTTCCTTCCTCGGCGGCCTTGTCGCAATGGCCTTCATGGTCGCCTTCCACAGCGAGACCATCATGATCCCTGCTGCTGGCATCTGCTTCTTCTCCGGTGGCACCTGCGGCGTCTGCGGCTACGCATACGGCGGATGGCGTGGCGCTCTGCTCGGCTCGTTCCTCGTTGGCATCTTCCTGTGCGCTGGCCCGCTGATCCTCTATCCGGCATTCGCCTCGCTTGGAATCGCTGGCGCTTCGTTCCCGAACGTCGACTACAACATCGTCGGCTCGATCATCTACGGCATCGGCAGCCTGTTCGGGCTCGCGTAGAAGAGCGGGAACCTGCAATGCATTGCCGGCCCAGCTCTAGGCCATGATTGCAAAGGGCGCCCGCGGCAAGCCACGGGCGCCCTTGCTTGAAGCAGGGAAGGCTCAGGATGGAAGGAGGAGTGATGTCAGGCAGGAACAGGAAGAAGACGCAGAAGGCACCGCGCCAGGAAAAGGCGGCTGTACCGGCGCAGGAGGCGTCTGCTGCAGCTGACGAGGCAAAGAAGCAGAGGAGCACTTCTGCTCCGAAGACGGCTCCGAACGCCCAGAAGAAGGGTGCCGCCGATACTGTGCGCGACAGCCTGAACGATATCGTGCGCCCCATCGAGATTTCGGGACTTCCGAAAGACGAGATCGAGCTCTCGGTAGAAGAGGACAGGAAGCGTCTTCTGGCTGAGGGGATAGGCCTTCTCGTCCTTGTCCTCGTGCTCCTCTTTGCAGTGTTTGCCTTCGGTGTTGTCGCGAACTACACCGGCAATGTCTGGCTCCTCATCCTCATCATCTTCGCGCTGACAGCAGTGTGGTTCGTCTCGAAGCGCATGGGGCGCTTCTTCTCGAAGTACTTCCACAAGACCGGCTGTGTCGATTTCGGGACGAAGTATGTCTTCCTCTATCTCAAGGGCGATCCGGCAGATGCAGTGGCGGTCACGTACCGCGACATCGAGTCCTTTGCCTTTGTGCGTCAGGGAAGCTCGCTTCGCCTGCTTCTCTGGGGCGACTGGGTGAAGCATCCGTCTGGCTATCAGTACGTCGGTATCTCCCGTCCGTTCGACAAAGAGTCGCTCGGACCTCTGGAGGACGAGGTCCGCGCGCTCATGGCCAAGCATCACGTGAAAGAAAAGAAATAGGGCTCCTCTGGGAGTCCTGGTCGGAAAGGTCTGGCTATGGCAGACGACAAGGAACAAGTCGAGGAGTTCCTGAGTATCCTCAAGCCCTCGCTCGACGAGTACGTATCATCCATCGACTTCGAAGCTCTGAGCAAGGCAAAACGGCTCATTCTCGATGCAGAGAAGAGCGGTGCCCGCGTGCATGTGACAGGCATCGGCAAGCCGGGACACCTCTCGGGCTACATTGCATCGCTGCTCTCCTCCACGGGCACGCCGACCTATGAGCTTCACGGGACGGAGTGCGTGCATGGCAGCGCCGGTCAGGTCGTGCCGGGCGATGTCGTTATCGCTATCTCCAACTCCGGCGAGACCATGGAGCTAAAGCCAACGGTCACCTGCCTCAAGAAGAATGGCGCCAAGATCATTGCCGTGACCGGCAATCCTGCGTCCTGGCTTGCGCAGCAGGGCGATGTCGCCCTCATTGCAAGCGTCACCCAGGAGGGCGACTCCATGAACAAGCCGCCGCGTGCCTCCATCCTGGCTGAGGCCATCGAGCTTCAGTGCCTCTCAATCCTGCTCCAGAACGAGTATGGCCTCACGCCCGAGAAGTATGTCACCTGGCATCCGGGTGGAGCGCTCGGTGCATCCATCCGCAACGGAAAGTAGCAGCTGGCACATCTTCAAGCGCAGTCTTTCAGGAAGGGAGCTCGAGGTATGTCTACATTTTCCGGGGTCATTGTCCCTATGATCACGCCGTTCAAACGTGATGAGAAGCAGAGCATCAACTACGAGGCGGGAGAGCAGCTGGCAGAGCGGCTCATCGCTTCAGACGTAAGCGGCATCTTCACGTTCGGCTCGAACGGCGAGTTCCATGTCTGCACACCCGAGGAGAGGATCGGCTTCTCGAAGTTCATCATCGAGAAGGTAGCAGGACGCGTTCCTGTGCTCGTGGGCACGGGCGCCTGCTCCACCTATGAGGCAGCCGAGATGTCGAAGAAGGCTGAGGCCATTGGTGCCTCTGCCGTCTCTGTCATCAATCCCTACTTCATGAAGATCTCCGATGCAGAAATCGTCGGCTACTACGAGGCTGTGGCAGGCTCAGTTAAGATCCCGGTCATCATGTACAACATCCCGAAGTCGACTGGCATGAACCTCTCGCCCGAGGTCGTGGCGAAGGTCGCGGAGATCGAGAACGTGAAGGGCATCAAGGATTCCTCCGGCAACATGGATAACCTCTCTGCCTACGTCGAGGCCTGCCGTGGCAAGGATGTCGATGTGCTTGTCGGATCCGATGGCAAGATTTCGGCTGCCCACGCACTTGGTGCTTCGGGTGCTGTGGCTGGCACCGGCAACCTTATCCCCGACATCGTCGTCGAGCTTTGGCGCGCACTCGATGAAGGCGACAAGGAAAAGGCAGAGCGTCTCCAGCAAGAGATCGAGCCGATCCGCGATGTCCTGCACATGGGCTCGACGCCGCAGACGCTCAAGCGTTCGCTCGAGCTTGCCGGCGTGTCTGTCGGCCCTGCAAGGCGTCCTGTCCAAGAGACGACGCCCGAGCAGGATGCGGCTATCCGCGCCATGCTCGACCATTACGGCATGAGGCACGAGTAGGGAAGAGCAAAGTCAGATTACAGCAAGGAGTTCGATTATGAAGCTTCAGAGAGCAGACACGGCGCGCAAGATTGCCGATATCGGCGCCTTTGCGGTCGTCCGTGTTGAGACAGTCGAGAGGGGCCTCGAGATTGCGGACGGCTGCGTCCGTGGCGGTGTCCCGATGCTCGAGATCTCCTATACGAATGCAAATGCCGGCAATGTTATCGCCGCTATCAAGGCGAAGTACGGCGACGGCGTCTGTGCCGGTGCCGGCACCGTAATGGATGCTGCGACGGCCCGTCTTGCGACCATGGCGGGAGCAGAGTTCATCGTCTCCAACATGGAGTCCGAGGAGGTCGCACGCATCTGCAACCTCTACCAGATTCCGTATGCGCCGGGATGCACGACTGTGACCGAGGCCGTCAAGGGCCTCGAGATGGGTGCCTCCTTCATCAAGTGCTTCCCGATCTCCAATACGTACGGCGTGCAGCTCGTGAAGCTCTTCAAGACGCCGACGCCCTGGATGCCGCTCATGGCATCAGGTGGCATCAACCTCGACAATCTTGCCGACTGGGTGCGTGCTGGCGTCGATACTTGCGGCATGGGTGGCCTTCTCACGAAGGGCACGGCCGACGACATTGCACATAATGCCTCCGAGGTGCGCCGTATCATTGACGAGACGCGCGAAGAGATGGCACAGAAGTAGCTTCTCTGTCGTTGGCAGGCAATGAATGAGGGGCGGCAGATGCCATTCGGCGCATCTGCCGCCCTGCTGCTATAGATATACAGAAGGTTCCATGGACAGAGCAGCATGTGCGCATGCTGCGAGAACGAGAGAATCGGGGCATGCCATGAAGTTCTTCATCGATACAGCCAATCTGGAAGAGATCGAGACGGCGAAGTCCTGGGGCGTCCTTGCAGGCGTCACGACGAACCCCTCGCTCTATGCGAAGATCGGCGGGAAGCTTGCGGACTTCGAAGCGCATATGCAGAAGATCTGCAAGGTCTGCGGAGGCCTCCCGGTCTCTGCGGAATCCCAGGCAAAGACGACGGAGGGCATGATTGCGGACGGCAGGCGACTTGCCGCCCTTGCTCCCAACATCGTGATCAAGCTCCCGATCTGCGAGGAGAGCCTGCCTGCCACGCGCACGTTTGCGGAGGAAGGCATCCGCGTGAACATGACGCTCGTGTTCTCTGCGCCGCAGGCCCTGCTCGCAGCCCGCGCCGGCGCCCGCTACATCAGCCCCTTCATCGGCCGCTTCGACGATATCGGAGATGACGGGACGGGTCAGCTCGAGCAGGTCATCAAATACGTGAAGAACTACTCTTATGGCTGGTGGGACGAGGAAGGGGGACCCGAGATCATCGCGGCCTCGGTGCGCTCCGTGAACCACGTGACGAAGGCAGCGCTCCTCGGTGCCGATATCGCGACCGTACCCTTCCAGACGTTCAGGAAATGCATCCGCCATCCCCTGACGGTCAAGGGCAGGGCGAAGTTCGATGCGGACTGGACCAAGGTAGCAGGCAGAGAGGCATGATGCGCGCAGCGCTTTTGTCTGCGTAGCCATTCAGGAGGGCCACACCGGGCAGGATGCCCGGTGTGGCCCTTTCCCATGGAACGAGACCTCTCGAGTGTCCTCTCCTATGTGAATCCAGTGAAAAGAAATGATGCGGGCTCATTAGTCTATCTATTGATTATATTAGTCAATAGATAGACTAATGAAAGGAGCTGACATGGCAAGCAGACAGGCAAGAAGGAATGCCTATCTCTACTGCATGTTCCGTGACGAGCAGTATGGCCTGTATGACCGCTATGCCAAGAGCCACGGTCTTCTTATGAAGACCTTCCTCGTGCTGAATGCCCTGTACTACGCAGAAGGAGGCATGACGCAGAAGGAGATCGCGGAGCGCATATACAGCTCCAAGCAGACGGTCAGCCTTGTCGTACGCAGGCTCGTCGAAGAGGGGGCAGCTGTGGCGGTCGAAGATGCCGAAGACAGAAGAAGCACGCACGTAAGCCTTACGGAAGAAGGACGTGCACGCTACGGCGAGACGGTCCGGCACATAACGCAGTCTGAGGATGAGGCAATGGCAATGCTTTCCGAAGAGGAGCAGGAGCAGCTGGTGAGCCTGTCCAGGCGCTTCACGGAGAACCTGGCAGCACTTGTCGAGAAGGGGATGTAGACATGGAATTCTATGAAGCAGTGCAGGCAAGAAGGACGACGCGGGAGTTTCTGGACAAGCCGGTGGACTTCGATGCAATAAGGCGGATCCCGGAGGCGGGGAATGCTGCTCCGACCTGGAACCATAACCGCAACTGGAGCTATATCATCCTGAGGACACCGGAAGAGAAGGAGTTCGCCTTCCCTGAGGCGAGAAAGATAGCAGATGCCTTCGATGCAGAGAAGTATCTGAACCGTCCGAAGCCCCATCCGACCGCGCTCGCACAGAAGATGTATTCCCATGCGATGCCCCGGCAGTACACGATGCTCACCGATGCATCGTATGTCGTCATTCCTGTATTCAAGTGCAAGGAACTGGATGCCAGCTCGGTCTCGAGGCTGAATCCCTTCGCGACGATCTGGTGTGTTGTCGAGAACATCTTCCTTGCCGCTGCGGCAGAAGGCCTCTCCTGCTTGATGAGGATTCCTCTGAACGAGGAGCATGACAAGGTGAAGAAGCGCCTCAAGGTACCGCCGACCTACATGGTTCCTGTCTTCATCGGTATCGGCTATGCGGATCCTGCCGAGCATGAGCTGGAGCAGAGTGTGGCAGATCTCGACAACCAGATGCACTTCGGCAGATGGAGGTAGCTCCATGGAGCCGGTTGTCAGGGAGGTCGCGGCGAAGAGCGTCATCACGAAGACGAACATTCCCGTCTGCGATTTTGCCGTCAATCCCTATATAGGCTGCACGCACGGCTGCAGGTACTGCTATGCCTCCTTCATGAAGCGCTTCACCGGACATGCAGAGCCATGGGGAGAGTTTCTCGACGTGAAGACATGGCCCAGAATCGGGAATCCCAAGAAGTACGAGCCTTCGTTGATTCCTGTGGCTGAAAGTTAGCCGGTAGACCGCTCCCTGTCGTGCTTCCTCCTTGCCTCGACCTTCCTTGCCTCCTCGGCCCTGTCCTCCCAGGGCAGCGCAGGCTGCTCGTCAAAGCAGCGCAGCATGATCAGCGCT
>ERZ773013.814-NODE-814-length-19458-cov-3.753131_pt1 | contig 19458 bp, 13 predicted proteins | sample MGYA00511670_ERZ773013 | MGnify/ENA primary metagenome ERZ773013 (study PRJEB29015, sample SAMEA2738120) | human oral metagenome | biome: human oral; feature: human-associated habitat; material: saliva | place: China | collected 2257 ... | reverse complement strand
GAGGCCGGCCATCCTCGCGCGCCGCAGGGCGAGCGCGCCCACGTTGCGCTTCTGGTCGACGACGACGAGCGCGCCCTCCGGCGCCGAGGCGAAGAGCCCGTCGAGGTCGCGCTCCCTGTTGGCGACGGGCCGGTCGTCGAGGACCTCGCCGGATCTCGCGGCCATGACGGCCCAATGGGACGCCTTCCCCACGTCGAGGGCGAGCACGGTCTGGCATGTGGCGAACTTCGCGTGCATGATGCCATCCTCCAATCGTCGGCCGATCGGAGGCTGGCGCTCGCGACACCCACATTACCTGGCCGTGGCGCTTCCGAAGGGAGCCCGGCAGTTTCCTATCAGTCGTCTGGGCCAGCGGCGCCCGCGCCGGCAACACCCCCCGGGCCCTCTGCGGGGCAGGGGCACTGGGCCGTGCGCGGGCGCCCGATCGGCGGCCCGTTCCGGACGTGCCGTCATCGTAGCCCGATTCCCCGTTTCATGGCGAGTTCTGCGGGCCAGCTCGCTTTTAGACTGTAATGGGGTGCCGCCCATTTTGGCGCAAAGCGAGCCCGCAGAGGGCTGCATAACGCGCTCGCAGACATGCCCATACCACTGACGGAAAATCGTTTTCACAAAATCTGTCATATATGGCATGATTTTTTACGTAAAACGGCACGGATGCCGGAAGGGCTGACCGTACGACGGGTCGCGGGGGCGATCACCGAAGTGCTGCCAGCAATCACGCAGTTGGAGGGAGCAATCGGATGGGGATAGAACAGAAGCAGGTCACGCGCCGCGGTGCTGTTGCCCTTGCGCTGTCTGCCGGCCTTGGGCTGACAGGCGCGCATGGCGTTGCTGATTCCTGGAGAGGAACCATCGACTCTGCACTGGGTACGACGAGTACCGAGCAGACCGCAGACGATAAGTTCACGCCGAGCATTGCCACGACAGACGACCTTGTCAAGGCCCACGAGGACCTTGGCCGTTGCGTTGGCCAGGAAGGCACCGTCCTCATGAAGAACGAGGGCCAGGCGCTGCCACTTGCCAAGGGAGCAAAGATCACGCTCCTGGGCATGGGTTCGATGTATCCCTTCCTAGGCGGCAAGATGGGCAGCGAGATTTCGACCGAGGACGCAGTCGACCTAGTCTCTGGCCTTGAGCAGGGCGGCTTCGAGATCAACTCCACCATGACCGGCATCTACGAGACCCTCGGCGCCATCGAGGCCGAGGCAGACCCCAACGCGGTGACTCCGCCCTGGGGCGCGTCTGTTAGCTACAAGTATCGCCCCAACGGCTTTGCTACCCCCTACGTTCCCAACGAGCCCTCCCCTGACACCTACGTATCCGAGGGCGGCGCAAGCGAGGACTACGCCAGCAGCTTTGCCGAGTATGGCGACGCAGCAATCGTCGTGCTCTCCCGTCCTGGCTCGGAGGGCAGCGACTTCTACCCTGGCTCGACCGGCATCGACTCCGAGACATACGGCACCAAGAACGCCCTGGGCATCTGCACCAACGAGCGCGCCCTCATCCAGCTTGCCGAGGAGAACTTCGACAAGGTCATCGTGCTGGTGAACAGCTGCTCCACGATGGAGCTGGGCGACCTCAAGAACGATGACAAGATCAGCTCAATCGTGTTCATCGGCTTCCCGGGCGCCTACGGCACGCTGGGTATCGCCGACGTCCTCAACGGTACCGTGAGCCCCTCCGGCTGCCTGCCCGACACGTACGCGGTCGACACCGCCATGGCTCCCGCGGCGCAGAACTTTGGCTCCATCAAGCTTGCCGACACCAGCATGATCAAGTGGCCCAGCTCGCTCATGGGCGAGATGGACACCGACATTGCGGGCGGCTTCCTCGCAGGCTCCAACAGCACGTCGTCTGCCTGCTACCTCATCGAGGCCGAAGGCATATATACCGGCTACAAGTACTACGAGACCCGCTACTACGACTCCGTCACGGGCGCCGGCAACGCAACTGGCGCTGCGGGTGCGTCCAACGGTGCCACGTCGTGGAACTATGACGACGAGGTCGTCTATCCGTTTGGCTATGGCCTCTCCTACGCCACCTTCCAGCAGACGCTCGACGACGTTCAGGTGAACACGGACGAGAAGACCGTCACCGCCAAGATCACCGTCATCAACACCGGTTCTGTTGCCGGCAAGCACGCGGCGCAGCTCTACGTCTCCGTTCCATACACCGACTACGACAAGAAGGCCGGAGTCGAGAAGTCTGCCATCCAGCTGATTGGCGTTGCCAAGACCGACGAGCTCAATCCTGGCGATGACCAGCAGCTCACCATCACCGCCGACCTCTACGACATGGCAAGCTGGGACTCCTCTGCCAAGGACGGCAAGGGTGGTTGGATTCTCGACGGCGGAGACTACTGCTTCGTGCTGGCCGATGACGCTCACTCGGCCGTCAACGACGTCTTGGCTGCACAGGGCAACGGCAGTGCTGGCGATGCCTCAAAGGTGAGCATCAAGTCCATTGGCTCCGAGGGCAAACTCGACGAGTCGGCGCTTGCCAAGTCCAAGAACGGCACCGAGGTTGTGAACCAGCTCACGACCGCCGACGTGAACTACTACAAGCCCGGCTATGCCACCCAGCTTACGAGGACCGACTGGAACGGCACCTTCCCCCGCACCTACGATGACCTCACGATTGATGGCGACAAGCAGGAGGAGTGGGTCAAGAGCCTCTGCTGCGAGGAGTACCAGATCACGCAGAATGGCGAGGTCACCGACATCAACGGTGCCCCTGCCGGCCTGACCCTCTCGAGCCTTGCGGGCGATGACAACATCGACGACGCCCAGTGGGACAAGCTCATCGACGAGATTCCCGTGGACACGCTCTTCGCGAAGATCATCAAGGGCGGCAACCAGTCCGACGTTATCCCCGAGATCGAGAACCCCGTGGTGTACCAGAACGACGGCCCCAACGGCTTTGGTACCACCATCAGCGGGCGCGGCCTTCACACCGATGACCCCAACGCAAACTATGCCCTGAGGACCATGGCAACCGAGACCCTGCTCGCGGCAACCTTTGATCCCCAGATTGGCAAGAGCTGGGGCGAGCTTCTCGGCAACGACGGCCTGTGGAGCGGCAACTACCTCATCTGGGCGAGCGCCGCGAACATCCACCGCTGCGCGTACAACGGCCGCAACTTCGAGTACTACTCTGAGGACCCGGTCTTGAGCAGCCTCTTCTGCAACGCCACTGTGGGCGGCGCCCTCGCGTATGGCGTGATCATTGGTCCCAAGCACTTTGCCTTCAACGACCAGGAGACCAAGCGTGGCGGTGTTGCTCCGTACATGACCGAGCAGAAGGCGCGCGAGGGTGACCTCAGGGCATTCCGTGCGTCCATCGAGGATGGCGGCGCGCTTGGCCTCATGACCTCGTTCTGCCGCATTGGCGCCGATCCGTGCAACGGCTCGCGGGGGCTTCTCCGTGGAATCCTGCGTGACGAGTGGGGCTTCAAGGGCATCCTCTCGACCGACATGGTCTCCAACCCCGGCTATTACCGCCCGGAGATGTGCATCTACGGCGGCGTCACGATGATGGCGGACTTCTCGACCGACGAGACCCTCGCCGAGGTCCAGGAGAGCTGGCCGTACATGACCCATGACCTCATCGTGAGCGATGCAACGCTCGTCGAGTACGCATGCCAGAACATGAAGTACCAGCTCTACGCATTTGCGCAGAGTGCAGCCCAGAACATCAAGACCGTGCGAGTGACACCCTGGTGGGAGATGGCGCTCAACGGTGCCACGGTGGCCGGCTACGGACTTGCTGCGGTGTTTGGTGCGCTCTACGTCCGCGATGCCGTCAAGGGTGCGCATGACGCCACGGAAGCCAAGGAGGAGAACTAATGGGATCTGCCAAGAAGTCCATGGGGGCAGCTGGCGTCTTCAACGCCATTGTCTGCCTGCTGAGCATCGTGACGTTCGTGCTCTATGTGATGAACGCGACCCGCGCGTACTACGTCGACCTCAACCCGGTCATCGCCGCCCTGCTCGTTGTTGCCATTGCGGCGGAAGTCATCGTCCTTGCCCTTGGCCGTGGCAAGGAGGGCTATGCCCTGGCCATTGTCTCTGACGTGTTGCGCGTTGCCGTGCCCTGCTGCCTTGCGGTCGCCGGCGTGATGTTTATCTCCGCCCGCGTCGAGTCCCTGGCGCAGGTCCTTGGCTCGAACCTCGAGCTGGGTAACGTCGAGGCGCACGAGGCGGCCACCCAGGCCGTTGCGGTTATCGTCATCTCGCTGGTGACCTGGCTCTTCTCCGTGATTGCCGCCTTCCTGGATCGCGGCAAGCACGCAGAGTAGGGAGCCCTTGGCCGGCGGGTGGTCGTCGGCGAGAATGGATAGTAGTGGGCGGGCAGGGGATGCGTCCCGTGCCCGCCCTTCTTTGAAGTGGGGGATGGGATGCTGCAGCTACGACGTTTTGCCTGCGAAGGCCTTGAGACCGGTTGCGTGACCGACGAGGCGCGCCCGAGGTTCTCCTTTGCCTTCGAGAGTGGCCGACAGGGCGCGAGCCTGCGGGAGGTCGTGCTTGAGGTCAACGGCTGGACGTGGCAAGGCACGGACCAGGTGGCAGTGCGCTACGATGGCGCGCCCCTCTCGCCATGCACCGTCTACCAGGCACGTGTTTGTGCAACGGATGATGCAGACGAGTCCGCCGAGGGAACGCTTGAGTTTGAGACGGGGCTTCTCGGCGGCTCGTGGGAGGCAGCGTGGATCAGCGACGCCGCCTACCACTTTGACGAGAAGGGCGTGGCGCCTGTGCCCATGGTCTTCAGGCATGGCTTCACGCTTGATGGCGAGGTGCGTCGCGCTCGCGTCTATGCCACGGCCTTGGGCATCTACGACATCTCGCTCAATGGCCAGCGGGTGGGGGAGCGCTATTTTGCGCCCGGCTTCACCTCGTACGGCTCGACGCTGCAGTACCAGACCTATGACGTAACGGACCAGCTCGGCTCCTCAAACGAGCTGGTAGTGACCGTTGCGGGCGGCTGGGCCGTGGGGCCCTTCTCCTATACGCGCAAGAACCGCGTCACCGCAGACAGGCAGGCCCTGCTCCTTGAGGTGCGCGTGGAGTATGCGGATGGCACAACGCAGACCCTGGGTACCGGCGATGACTGGCAGGTCACCGAGGACGGGCCATGCCGCATGGCCTGCTTCTACGATGGTGAGACGTACGATGCCCGTGTGAGCTTGGACAACGTTACCTGGCGCCCGGCCACGCGCGAGGCCCTGCGCGTGAGCCCCGCACTTGTCGCCGAGGATGGCGCCCCCGTGCGCGCCCATGAGGTCATGAACCCCGTGAGCTGCACAAAGGCGGGCGACGAGCTGATCTATGACTTTGGGCAGAACTTTGCCGGCGTCGTGGACCTTGTGGTCGACGGGCACGAGGGCCAAACCATCACGGTGCGCCACGCAGAGATCTTGAAGCCAGACGGCACGCTCAACACGGACTTCCTGCGCACGGCCAAGGCAACCCTCACCTACGTGTGCCGAGAAGGGCGCCAGGAGTTCTCGCCGCACCTCACCTACATGGGATTTCGCTACGTAGCGGTGAGTGGCGTCAACGAGAGCGACATCAAGATTTGCGCCCACGCGCTCTACTCAGACCTTCGCACCACCGGCGAGTTCAGCTGCTCTGACGAGCGCCTCAACCGCCTGCAGCAAAACATCGTGTGGAGCTCAAAGTCTAACCTCATGGACATCCCCACCGACTGCCCGCAGCGAGACGAGCGCATGGGCTGGACGGGTGACATTGCCGTCTTTGCCCCAACGGCCTGCTACAACTTTGACATGGGCCGCTTCCTTCGCAAATGGCTGCGCGACCTGCGCTCCGAGCAGTACCGCACGGGCGGCATTCCCGTAACGGTGCCGGCACAGGGCTTTGGCTTTCCCACAACCATCCCGCCCATGGCGGTGGACTTCTGGGGAGACGCCTGCGTCCTGGTGCCGTGGGCGCTCTACCAGGCCGAAGGCGACGTTGAGGTTCTCCGCGAGAACTTCGACACCATGAAGCGCTACGTTGACGCCTGTCGCTTCTGGGCGAGATTTGGCGTTGGTGATCACCGCTACATCTGGCACACGCCGGCCGTGCTTCACTTTGGCGACTGGGTTGCCCCCGACGTGCCCAAGATGGGCCAGTGGCAGGCTCGCAGCAAGTGGACGGCAACGGCAAGCCTCCAGCACACAAGCGCTCTCGTGGCCCGCATTGCAAAGATCCTTGGAGAGAAGGACGCTGCCGAGAAGTACGGCAGCCTGAGCAAGCGCGTCTCCAGGGCGTACCGCAACGTTTTCACCGACGGTCACGGCGGACTCAAGCAGGAGTTCCAGACTGCCTATGTCCTCCCCATCCAGTTTGGCATGCTCGAGGGAGACGAGTTGCACGCGGCAGTGGAGCGTCTGTCTCAGCTGGTTGAGCAGGGCGGCTATCGTATTGGGACGGGTTTCCCTGGCACGCCGTACATTCTCTTTGCCCTTGCGGACAACGGCGAGAAGGATGCGGCCTTCCGGATGCTCGAGTGTACGTCATGCCCCTCGTGGCTCTACGAGGTGGTGCATGGCGCAACTACCATCTGGGAGCGCTGGGACGGCCTGGACGAGAACGGCAACTGCCCCATCGGCGACGACGGCACAGACATCATGATCTCGTACAACCACTATGCCAGCGGTGCGGTGGGAGACTTTCTCTACCGTCGCGTGGCAGGTCTGGAGCCGCTTGAGCCGGGGTATCGCAGGTCTCGCGTGCAGCCGCTTGTCGAGGGAGACCTGCGCGCTGCCCACGGTGCGGTTGAGACGCCCTACGGCAGGCTTGCCAGCAGTTGGAAGCTTGATGGCACGTCCTTCTCGCTAGAGATCGCGGTGCCCCTGGGTACCACCTGCGAGGTCGTGCTGCCCGATGGGAGCGCGCACGAGGTAGGGTGCGGCTCGTACTCGTTTGCATGCGAAGTGGAAGGTGCGAGATGAGGAGTCTTTCGTTCAAGGAGGGATGGCAGTTCAGGCGCATTGCCCTTGCGGGCGAGAAGGGCGCGCCGTTCAAGGGGGTTACGCTTCCCCACGACGCGATGATTGGCGAGACGCGCAGTCCCCAGGCGGTCTCGGCCCAGAACAGCGGCTGGTTTGAGGGACGTGACTATGAGTACGTCAAGACCTGGACTCCGGCCGAGGAGCTTGCCGGCAAGTCGCTTCTCCTTGAGTTCGAGGGCGTCTATCACCTTGCCCAGGTGTGGTTTGACGGCAAGCTTGTTACCGAGCGGCCGTACGGCTACACGAACTTCTACGTTGACCTTGCTGGGATTGTGGAGCCCGGCAGGCCCTGCGAGCTGCGCGTTGTTGCAAAGAACTCTGACCAGCCCAACAGCCGCTGGTACTCTGGGGCAGGAATCTATCGTCCCGTCACGCTGTGGGTGGGGGAGCCGGTTCACCTGCTGCCAAACGGCATTGCCGTGCGGACGCTCTCGCTGGACGGCAACAGCGCCCGCGTCGAGGTCTCGCTCGAGGCGAGTGGTTCCGGGCTGGCAACGGTCGAGCTGCTCCCCGAGGGTTCCCAGGAGCCAGTGGCAACCGGCCGCGTTGAGCTGGGCGCAGACGGCACCGAATCTGTGGTGCTCGAGGTGCCGCAGCCCCGCACCTGGTCGCCGGACCATCCGGACCTCTATCTTTGCCGCGTTGGCCTTGCGGCCGGGGGCGATGCCGTCGACCACGGCGAGACGATCTTTGGCATTCGCACCCTCGAGTGGGGCGATGACGGGCTTCTTCTCAACGGCGACCGCATCGTGCTTCGCGGCGCCTGCATCCACCACGACAACGGCGTGCTGGGTGCCTGCGCCTTTGCCGACGCGGAGTGGCGCAAGGTCCTGCTCATGCGCGAGCAGGGCTACAACGCCGTGCGCTCTGCCCACAATCCTTGCTCGAAGGCGTTGCTCGACGCCTGCGACCACCTGGGCGTGCTGGTCATGGACGAGTACGTGGACCATTGGTACATCCACAAGACGCTCCACGACTACGTTGAGTACTTCGATGCGTGGTGGCGCCGCGACCTTGCCGACATGGTCGAGAAGGACCGCAACCATCCCAGCGTCGTGCTCTACTCGATTGGCAACGAGGTTGCCGAGACTGCCCAGAAGCGCGGCGTTCTTCTCACCCGCCAGATGGTCGAGCACCTGCATTCTCTGGATTCCACACGGCCCGTTACCTGTGGCGTCAACATCTTCTTTAACCTGCTGAGTTCGCTTGGTCTGGGGCAGTACTCCGACGAGAAGGCTCGTCGCGAGGCCGAGCAGGCTGCGCGCCAGGGCGCCTCGCCGCACCGTGCGGTGGGGAGCGAGTTCTACAACAGGTTGGCCGGGCTTCTCGGCGCAGGATTCATGAAGAAGGGTGCTGCGCTGCCCGCATGCGACCGCGTCACGCGCGCCGCCTTTGCGCAGATGGACGTCGCGGGCTACAACTACGGCATCGACCGCTACAAGCACGACCTTCACGCCTATCCGCATCGGCTCATTCTGGGGAGCGAGACCTTCTGCTCTGATGCGCAGCGCTTTGCCGAGCTGGCTGAGAAGGAGCCGCGGCTTATTGGCGACTTTGTCTGGGCTGGTATGGACTACCTGGGCGAGACTGGCGTGGGTAGCTGGGAGTACAGGGACTATGCGCCACGCGAGAGCGGGTTTGGATGGCTTACGGCGGGATCCGGGCGTGTGGACCTTACGGGCAAGCCGCTGGGCGAGGCTCTCTACACCCGCGTTGCGCTTGCTGGCGAGACGGGCCCTTACCTGGCCGTCTGTCCCGTGAACCACACCGGGGAGCGACACTCGCCGAGCGCCTGGAAGATGTCGAACGCCATCGAGTCGTGGAGCTGGGACGGCTGCGAGGGGAGAGTTGCCAACGTCGAGGTATACGCGCGTGCGCACTCGGTGGTGCTGCTCCTCAACGGACGCGAGGTTGGGCGGAGGCTCCTCAAGGGTTCTTGCGTGGCCCGCATGTCCTGCCGCTACGAGCCGGGGACGCTCGAGGCCGTTACCTTTGACGAGGCCGGACGCGAGCTGGGTAGGCGTTCGCTGAGAAGCGCGAGCGGCCAGACGGAGCTTCGGGCCGAGGTGGAGTATGCCGGCGTGCCTGGTGGATTCGCGCGCCGCGACGTCTGGCACGAAGGCGCGCCTGCGGAGCCTGCGTGCGTTGGGGCCAGCAGGCTGGCATTTGTGCGCGTGCGCTACACCGGGACAAACGGCGAGACGCGGCCGCTCGCGAGGGGCGTGCTGAGGGCCTCGGTCGAGGGCGGCGATCTTCTCGGGTTTGGGTGTGCCTCGCCCTTTAACGAGGGGAGCTTTGTCACGGGAGAGACCCAGACCTACTTTGGCGAGGCACTGGCGGTGGTTCGGCCTACAACCGGCGCGCGTGGCATGCGCCTTTCGGTCACGGATGGTGCGCTTTCGGCGACGCTGGAGCTGCCTGTCGCGTAGTGGGCAACCACGGCCGTCTTGCTGCTGGGGCTGCGGGGCCATTTTCCGACATTTTGTGCACTACGAGGTGCCCATTCTGTCGAGAATTGGCCCCGCAGCCCTACGTGCTTGTCTGGGCCGCAGGCTCTCTCGTGCCGCGGGCCCTTCTTCAGTCCGCAAAATAACCCCTCCGGCAATCGCTTGCCGGAGGGGACGGGGAAGGGAGGGACTTGTTCAGGTGACTGGCGGGCGGCTCGACTGTCGCCCGCGAAGCCTACGCGCGCTCCGCCTCAGACGCCGTACCCTCGTTGCGCTCCTTGAGGGCTGCCTGCTCTGCTGGGAGGTTCTTCTCGACTGTGAAGAACAGGAGCAGAATGCCGCAGATGGCAAAGGCCACGGTTTCCACCCAGATGTAGCAACCCGCGATTGCCCCCTGCGCCGCGGAGGACTGCGCGGTCACGCCCAGCGCGACATCTGCGGCCTGGTTGTAGTCAACGCTCCCCAGGATGCCCGAGAAGATCGCGTTGCAAATGGGCGTGGCAGCAACTGCGATGCAGCTGTAGATGGACATGGTGAGGCCGTCTGTGCGGATGTGGTTCTTGTACTCGATGTGGTCGATTACGTCGGCAAGCATGGCAAGGATCATGTAGCCAAACGGTGCTGATCCAAGGCACTTGATGGCAACGCCCACAGCAACGGGCACAATGTTGCTCCCGCCAAGACCGGCGATGACGCCGCCAATCACGCCAACTACCATGCCCACAATGCACACCCGCTGCTTACCAAACTTGTTGCACAGCGGAATCACAAAGAGAATGGCAGCGGCCATGGGAACCGCGCCCATAATGCTGAGCAGCGACTGCGACGCGCCCCAGGCCTCTGCGGCGCCAAAGTAGCTGTTGTCCAGGACCCACTTGCAGAAGTACACCATCGAGCCGTTCTTGAAGGCGCCGCTGAACTGGTAGAGCAGGTAGGCAACAATGATGATCCACCACATGGGTTCGTGCGCGACAGAGGACAGCTGGCGCGCGAGGGACGGTGCCTCCTTCTGCTCGCCCTCGGTCTGCGAGGCGCTTACCTCCTCGGTAATGCGCTCACGTGTGAAGCGAAACTGCAGGTAGACGGTTATAAGAGTGAAGATGGCAATGGCGCCCATCGCAAGGAGCCAGAGGTTCTGGTCCTCCTTGAGGAAGAACGAGACAAGGATGGGGAAAACCATGGTGCCGGCGCCCATGACGCCAAATCCTGCGATGTTGGTGAAGGACGCCATGGTCCCGCGCTTCTCGGTGTCGCGCGTCGAGACTGCCACAAGCGTCGAGTTGGCGGTGTTGTAGATGGGATAGGCCACCGAGTAGTACAAGTTGAAGGCGATGGCGATCCACACCATGCGCGCCATGCCCTCAAACGGCACAAAGAACATGAGGACCGTGGACACCGCAAGGGTGAGGGCGGAAAGCAGAATCCACGGGCGTGCCTTGCCCGCAAGGCAGTGCGTGCGCTCGATGAGCTGACCCACCATGAGGTTTGCAATGACGATAAGAACCGTCGAGACAAGCTGCAGCGCCGTGAGGGACGAGAGGTCAAGGCGCAAGACGTCCGTGAAGTAGTTCTGCAGCTGGCTCGTGAAGATGCCAGAGGCGAGAAGTCCGCCAAAGGGACCGAGGAAGTAGCCAAAGATCACCTCGGGCGGCGTGACGCGGTCACGCTTCGCAAGTGAGCTGGTAAACGGGCTCTGCCAGAACCCCTTGCTTGTTTCTTTGGTCGTTGTTTTCTCGGCCATGCGCTTCCCCCTGTCAGGCTGCGGGCCAGAGGCCCCAAAATGATGACGAATTCGACAGATGCTTGGTATGGGATATGTTAACAAGAATCTAGAAAAGTTTGAAAATGATTTGCAGACGGTCTGGTTATTCCGGTGATAGGTTTTCAGAGGGAGGCCTACATACCGATTGGAAAACAATTACCAACGTTTAGAGGAATTTTGGGACGAATTACCAAATTCCTGCTTGGAAGCGAGGAGCAGGCAGGTATTGTAGACGTCAACAGGGGAATTGTGTCCAACATTCAGGGAGGCACCATGGCTTCGCGCCATCTTGCAATAGACATAGGGGCGTCAAGCGGTCGCGCCATTGTGGGCGAGCTTGACGAGACGGGTCGCCTGCGCCTAACCGAGGTCCATCGCTTTGAGAACGGCCTTGTCCAACGAGGCGGGCATCTGTGCTGGGACGTCGACGCCCTGTGGGAGAGCGCTCTCGACGGGCTGGCCGCCGCACACGAGCAGGGCCTCACGCCCACTACGGTAGGTGTTGACACCTGGGGCGTGGACTTCGTGCTGCTCGACGCCAATGACCGTCGCCTTGGCGAGGCCGTGGGCTACCGTGACGCACGCACCAAGGGCGTTCGCGAGGAGCTTGAGCGCACGGGTGCGCTGCCCTTCCAGGAGCACTATGCGCGTACGGGCATCCAGTACCAGCCGTTCAATACGGCCTACCAGCTCTGCGCCCTCAAGCGCGAGCACCCAGAGCAGCTTGCCGCCGCCCGTACTTTCCTCATGGTGCCCGACTACCTCAACTTCCTGCTCTGTGGCGAGAAGGCCAACGAGTACACCAACGCATCCACAACCGCGCTGGTAGGGGCCACGTCGCGCGACTGGGACAGCGAGCTTCTCGCCCGCCTGGGCCTTCCGGCAGACATCTTTCTGCCCGTCCGCATGCCAGGCTGCTTGCTGGGGCGCCTGCGTCCCGATGTCGCGCGACGTGTGGGCTTTGACGCCGAGGTGGTGCTTCCCGCCACACATGACACTGGCTCGGCCTTCCTGGCCGTTCCCGCGCGAGACGACCATGCGTCCTTTCTCAGCTCCGGCACCTGGAGCCTTCTGGGCACGGAGCTTGCAGCGCCCGTGGCCACACCCGCAAGCGCGGCCGCAAACTTCACGAACGAGGGTGGCTACCAGGCACGATATCGCTACCTCAAGAACATCATGGGCCTCTGGATGATCCAGTGCGTGCGGCACGAGTCCGTGCGGCCAGACGGTACCCTTCCAAGCTGGGGTGAGCTGGTCTCTGCCGCCTCGGTAGCCCACGAGCAGGGCTTCCGTGCGCTTGTGGACGCGGAGGACGCGCGCTTTCTCTCGCCGGATTCAATGGTGGCCGAGGTTCGCGCCGCCTGCGCGGCGGCCGGCCAGCCGGTGCCCGCCATGACGGGCGAGGTGGCGTGTGTGGTCTTCGACTCTCTCGCTGCAGATTACGCGCGCACGGTGCGCCAGATGGAAAGTCTCACCGGCACCTCGTTTACCAGCGTGAACATCGTGGGCGGCGGCTCTGCCAACGCCTATCTCAACCAGGCTACGGCCAACGCCTGCGGCCTTCCCGTCTATGCCGGCCCCACCGAGGGCACCGCGCTTGGCAACCTCATCGTGCAGCTGATTCACGCGGGCGAGCTCGCAGACCTCGCGTCCGCCCGCGCGACCATCGCAAGGAGCTTTGACATCAAGGAGGTACTACCCCATGAGTGACGCAAGCACCACCGCCTATAAGGCGGCCCGCGCACGCTACGCCGCCTACGGCATTGACACCGAGGCCGTTCTCGCGCGTCTGGCGGCCAAGCCCATCTCCATGCACTGCTGGCAGGGCGATGACGTGCAGGGCTTTGACCAGGGAGACAACCCCGCCTCGGGCGGCATCATGACCACGGGCAACTATCCTGGTCGCGCACGCAACTTCGAGGAGCTTACGGCGGACTTCGCCTACGCCGCAAGCCTCATCCCCGGCGCCAAACGTGCGAACCTGCACGCAAGCTATGCGGTCTTCTCGGACGCGAACCCCTGGCACGATCGCGACCGGCTTACGTATGAGGACTTTCGTCCCTGGGTCGAGTGGGCGCGCGAGCAGGGCTTTGGCATCGACTTCAACCCCACGTTCTTCTCGCACCCCCGCGTGGACCACGGCCTTACGGTGAGCTCGCCGGACGAGGAGACCCGCGAGTTCTGGATTCGCCACGCCATCTGCTGCCGCCAGATTGCCGAGAAGATCGGCGAGGAGCTGGATGACGAGGTTCTTCTCAACTTCTGGATCCCCGACGGCCTGAAGGACACCCCAACCGACCGCTATGGCCTGCGCAAGAACCTGGTGGACGCGCTTGACCGCATCTACGCCGAGCCTGCGCCGCACGTGGTGGATGCCTTCGAGCAGAAGGTCTTTGGCCTGGGTGTCGAGGGCTTCACGGTGGGCAACCAGGAGCTCTACGAGGGCTGGGCCGTGCGCCACGGCGGAAGCGCCTGCGTGCTTCTCGACACCGGCCACTTCAACCCCACCGAGAACGTTGCGGACAAGCTCTCGGCGCTGGCGCTCTTCTTTGACCGGCTGCCGCTGCACGTGACGCGCCCCATGCACTGGGACTCGGACCACGTGACCCTCTTCAACGACGACCTGCGCGAGCTTGCCGGCGAGATCGTGCGCGTGCCGGGCGCCTGGGAGAGGTCGATGATCGGCATGGACTTCTTCGACGCCGCCATCAACCGCATTGGCGCGTGGGCTTGCGGCATGCGCTCCATGGAGAAGGCCCTGCTCTTCCAGCTGCTTCAGCCAAACGACCAGCTCAAGGACATGCAGAACACGTTCCAGGACTCGCAAAAGATGATCGTGCTCGAGCAGTTCAAGTGCATGCCGTTTGGTGACGTTTGGGACGAGTACTGCCGCCGCGAGGGCGCGCCGCTTGAGGGCGAGCTGTGGGACAGGGTCAAGTCGTACGAGGATGACGTTCTGAGCACCCGCGCGTAGGTGCCGGCGAGAAGGGAAAGCACTCATGGCTATGGTGGACCTGGATTTTGTGCAGGCATACGTGCGCATGTGCAACGACGGCTGGCTCCAGGGCTGGCACGAGCGCAACGGCGGAAACCTTACGTATCGTCTGAGCGAGAAGGACGTGGAGGCGGCGCGCCCGTTCTTTGGCGAGCCGCGCGAGTGGCACGAGATTGGCGTTGCCCTGCCCAACCTGGCAGGGGAGTACTTTGTGGCGACGGGCTCGGGCAAGTACCTGAGAAACGTGGCGCTCGACCCAGAGGCCAACATTGGCATCTGCGAGCTGGACGAGAAGGGCGAGCGCTGGCGTGTGGTGTGGGGCCTTCTCGGTGGTGGCGTCCCCACGAGCGAGTTCCCCACGCACCTCATGAACCACAGCGTGCGCAAGCGCGTGACCGGCGGCGCCAACCGCGTGATCTACCACTGCCACGCCACCAACGTGATCGCGCTCACCTACGTGCTGCCGCTCACCGACCGCGACTTTACGCGCACGCTCTGGCAGAGCGCCACGGAGTGCCCGGTGGTCTTCCCCGAGGGCGTGGGCGTGGTGCCGTGGATGGTCCCCGGCGGCGTCGACATCGCGCGCGCAACGAGCGAGAAGATGGAGACCTACCAGGCCGCGATCTGGGCCATGCACGGGCTCTTCGTGAGCGGACCGGACTTCGACACCGCGTTTGGGCTTGCGCACACCATCGAGAAGAGCGCCGACGTCTACGTGCGCGTCCTCTCCTGTGGCGGCGTGAGGCAGACCATCACCGATGACGACCTGCGCGCCATTGCGCACGACTTTGGCGTGACGCTCAACCCGGCGATGCTCTAGGGGTTTGGCGCCCGGGGCCGCGCGGCCCCGGGCGCCCGTTTCTCTCGGTGCCGTTCCCCTTGTGCTCGCGCCGTTGCCTTTCGCTACCGCGGCAAACCTGCGGGTTAATAGCAGTCGCCGAGAAACCCGCAAGCCCATTACCTGGGGTTCTTCTCGGCAGCGCCCTTCTTGGACTGCAATTAAACCGCAGGTTTCTGTTCGGGCCGACAAGATGTTGGGGCCGACAAGAGCCGCGAAGCGCGGCAAGAGCCGAGATACGCCGGCATGCGCCGACACGCACCTGGATGCTGCCTAACACGCCCCGCGCGAGAAGTCGGAGAGCAGGTGCCGGATGCGGTAGCTGATCACGCGCTCACCGTCGACACAGTGGAACACCTTGAAGTTGTACACGTTAACGGACCTGTACTCGTGAAGCACGGGCTTCGGTGGCTCAAACTGGTAGACGGCGTGCTGCTCTGCCTCTTGAAGCAGGCGCTCAAAGGCGGAGAAGAACTCGTCTTCCAGACGCTCGACAAAGGCTTCGTCCTGATAGGTGTGCACGTAGTCCTCAAGTTCGCCGAGGTCTTTCACGGCATCGTTGGTGAGCAGGTATTCCGTGCGACTCACGATGTTCGCCTTACCTTGAGGGCAGCGCGGGCCTCCTTCGCGCTCAAGAGGGTGAGACTGCCCGCTGTTTCGCGCTGCTCGGTCTCTCGAATTGCTTGTGAGAACGACCTCTCCTGCGCGCTCGTTGCGGCGTTCCATGTGTCGTAGTCAAACATCGCCCACTTGGGACGTCCGTTCTGGGTGAGGATGACAACCTCCCCCTCGTCAGTGAAATGTGACACGGACTTGATGTCTGCGCGAAAGTCGCTTACGGGAACGATCCTTGGCATGGCTCTCACCTAACTGCAATAGAAGAAATTTCTTCTACATTAGCGATTGAAATCCGCAGAGGCCCTCTGCGGCCAGCATCCCCGTTCTTTAGCGGTTTCTGTGAATCCAGCCCGACGTTTGCCCAGGTCGCAGGAATCGCTTTTCTCAGATACCGATAAAGAACGAGGAGGACGCACAGGGTGGACGGGACAACGCCGGAACGGAGGGTGCCGGAGGGGGCTACTTGGCCGCGCGGCGCGCCATATCCTCAAGCTCGCCTGCGGCGTCGTTGGCCTTGCTGCGCCATTCGGCGACCTTGGCCTTGTTGTGGGTGTTCTCGTACTGGGTGGCGATGAGCAGCGCGAGCCGCATGCGCTGCTGCGGCCCCTTTGCCTTCTCGTACTGCTTCTCCATCTCGGGGATGTGGCTCGAGTCGTTCTCGGCGAAGATCTCCCACATGAGGCGCGACTCCTCGGCCACGGGCTTCTCGGCGGTCTTCTCGATCTCCTCGAGCAGCGGCTTTGCGTCCTTGTAGCGCTCGTGCTCCATGTAGAAGCGGAATGCCCTCACCACGACCTCGCTGCGCTGGTTCTTGGCCGCGCGCATGGTGAGCAGGACGTCGAACTGCCGGGAGGCGCCCTCGACGTCGTCCTTCACGAGGTAGGCGTTGAGCTTCATGTACTCCCGGTTGAACGGCGGGTAGAGCCACTTGGAGCTGGGCTTGTCGAGAAGCTCGAGGGCCTCGTCGCAGCGTCCGTCGCGCAGGAGCAGCGCAAACTTGTTGAGGCGGGTACTGCGCATGAGCTGCTCAACGATGAAGTAGGCGGCGGCTACGGCGATAAGCGCGATGGTGATGGGGTTGAACTGCATGGGGCCTCCGCACGACGTCGGTTTTCTGCACCCACCAGTGTAGCCCCGCAATGAGACAAAGGGACAGTCCCTTTGTCTCAAAATTGGGAGCTTGCCTCGCAAATTTGAGAGCCAGGCTCGCAAAATTGGGAGATAGGCTATACTGCTCTACATTGGGCGTTGCAAAGGAGCTTCCATGTACCAGCGCAGCATAGTCGCCACGCTCTCCCAACGTATGTCAGAGCCGCGTCGCTTCCTGCAGATTCTCATCGGTCCTCGCCAGACGGGCAAAACAACTGCTGTAACCCAGGCGCTCAAGCAGATTGATATTCCATATCTCTACCGAGAGGTGGGAGAGCACGGCGAGTCGCCTGATTGGATACGTGCGCAGTGGTATCAAGCGAGGTCCCTGGTGAACGATGCCAACGCCTGCGCGCTTCTCGTGATAGATGAGATTCAGTACGTCAAAGGGTGGGCCGATGCGGTAAAAGCGTTGTGGGACGAGGATGCTCGCACAGGTATTGACCTGCGCGTTGTTCTTACCGGTTCGTCGGCTACCCTGCTCAAGAGTGGGATGGATGAGTCGCTTGCTGGCCGCTTCGAACTTATCCGCTGCACGCACTGGACGTATGGCGAGTGTCGCGATGCCTTTGGCTTCTCGCTTGACGATTTCTTGTTCTTTGGTGGGTATCCCGGAGCCGCAGGGCTTCGCGAAGACGTGTCGCGTTGGGCTTCATATGTCACTGATGCAATCATCGAGCCGTCGATAGCAAAGGACGTGCTTGCGCTTGAGGACGTGCGCAATCCCGCCCTGCTGCGACGCCTGTTCTATCTCGGCGCCCCTTATTCGGTGCAGGAAGTGTCGTATCGCAAGCTCCTAGGGCAGCTTGATGACCGTGGCAATACCGCGACCATAGCTCACTACCTGGAGCTTCTCGCTCAGGCTGGCATGATGTCAGGCATCTTGAAGTACGATCCAAAGCTGTTGCGCGAGCGCTCTAGCTCTCCCCGTCTGCTTGTCCACGATACAGCTCTCATGACAGCTGCATATGGATCGCGCAGAAGACGATTGCTAGAGGATCCGGACCCAAAGGGGCACCTTGTCGAATCGGCTGTAGGCGCATACCTTATCGCACAGTCCCAGGTCGAGGGCTTCTCGCTCAATTGGTGGCGTGACGGGTCAAATGAGGTCGACTATGTCGTGAGCAACGAGCGGCAGGTCCTGGGCATCGAGGTCAAGAGCGGGAGAATCAAGTCGACTGGTGGACTGACCGCGTTCGTCCTTCGGTACCCCGAGGCACGGACACTCATTGTTGGGTCTGCCGAGTGCACGCTTGAGGACTTCCTTCTCGGCCGGGTCCCTCTATTGGAGAGATAACATGGCAAAGGTGACGCTCAAGGACATCGCGCGCGAGGTGGGGCTTTCGCCCGCCTCGGTGTCTCTCGTCCTCAACAACCGACCGTGCCGCGTGAGCGAGGAGAACCGACGCCGCATCAAGGAGGTCGCGCGCCGCAAGCACTACATCCCCAACCAGATAGCCCGCAGCCTCGTGATGCAGCAGTCGCGCTCGTTTGGACTGGTCGTGCCCAACATCCAGAGCCGCTACTTTGCCTCGCTTGCCAACAACCTCGAGATTCTCTGCCGCGAGAGGGGCTACCTGCTGCTTATCACCAACTCCGTTGGTTCCTCCGAGAGCGACGCCGAGCTGATCCGCCTGCTGGTGAACCGCGGCGTGGATGGCATCTTCCTTGTGGTCTCGGACGAGTTCACCACCGATAAGGAGCTGATCGATGACCTTACGCAGCTGCCCGTTCCGCTTGTGATGGTTGACCGTTTTATCGACGGCGTGAGCTGTGACCGCGTGCGCTACGACAACGAGCTTGGCGGCTACCTGGCCACGGACCACCTGCTGCGCCATGGCCACCGACGCGTGGCGTGCATCATCAACCCAGATTCCAATACCGGCCGGCTGCGCCTTGCCGGCTATCGGCGCGCTCTGGGCGAGCACGGTATTGCGTTTGACCCCGCACTGGTCTTCGAGAGCGACTACTACATTCCCGATGCCTGGCAGGCGGCCGAGGGACTTCTCGCCACGGATGCAACGGCAGCGTTTGCGAGCAGCGACAACATCGCGTTGGGGCTGCTCAAGCGCGTGTACGAGAGCGGCCTTCGCGTGCCAGGCGACCTCTCGGTGGTGAGCTACGACAACAGCGCGGCTGACTCGCTCTTCGAGCCGGCGCTCACCTCTATCGAGCAGAATGTGCCCGCAATCTCCGAGGTCGCGGTGCAGATGATGCTTGCGCGGGTGGGGGAGCACGCCGATGACATCGAGGTTGCGGCGCCGGTCGAGCGCATGCTCACGCCGCGGTTGGTCGAGAAGGACAGCGTGCGGGCGTTGTAGGGGCGTCGCGCGGTGCATGGTGTGGTCCGCTGGCACGGATTGACGGTTGGGCTACTGTTTTTCTCGGTACCCCAAAGTATCCGACGGTTCGACATTTGATAAACCGCAGGTCAGCGATTTGTCCCATCGGCAGTGACGTATAAGGAACTGAACCAAAACTGCTGCCAACCGGAAGTTGCGTTGTGTGAGACCTGGCACTTTGGGATTACCGTGCCCTTTCCGGCAGAGTTTAGCTCCATTTCTTAAAACGATTTCGCGGCAACTGGGCAAACGTGAGGGGCGTTTAAACACTATGGGCTGAGCATTGGGCCCT
>ERZ773013.810-NODE-810-length-19481-cov-57.356069_pt1 | contig 19481 bp, 15 predicted proteins | sample MGYA00511670_ERZ773013 | MGnify/ENA primary metagenome ERZ773013 (study PRJEB29015, sample SAMEA2738120) | human oral metagenome | biome: human oral; feature: human-associated habitat; material: saliva | place: China | collected 2257 ... | reverse complement strand
ACCCCGCCTCCACCACCCACGCTCAGCTTTCCACTGAGGAGCTGGAGAAGATTGGTGTGTACCCGAATTTCGTCCGCCTGGCAGTCGGTATTGAGAACATTGACGATATTCTCGCCGACCTGCAGCTGGGCTTCGACACCCTCTCCTAAACGGTGATGCAACCCGCAGGTGGACCGGTAAGCTACGGCTTCTCGGTCCACCTGCGGATTCCCCGTTATGGAGCATTTTGCCACTGCGCGGCGCTGATGCCGCCCAACCCGTTGCTTCTTCTACCCGCAGACGAGTACCCCGCTCACACCTACCCCGCTCACACCCGGCACCACCTCGCCGGCCAACCCAGTGAAGGGAACCCCCATGACCACCCAGAGCACTAGCCAGTCCGGCACTAGCCAGTCTGGTACCGCCCAGCCCGGCACTATCAACCAGCCTGTCACCGCGCCCATCCCCGTGGCGGGCACTCAGCGCGAACATCCGGAAGCGCAAGGCTACCTGCGTCAGCTGAACATCGGCGACCTGGAGCTCGAATCCGGCGTGACCCTGCCACAGGTCACCATCGGCTACGAAACCTGGGGCACCCTCAACGAGGCTGGCGATAACGCCATCCTGATCCTGCACGCGCTCACCGGTGACACGCATGTTTCCCGCGGCGTACCCACCCCCGATATGCCCGCCCCGCTGATTCGCGCTATCGAATCCGACGGCTGGTGGGAAGGCATCGTGGGCCCCGGCTCGGTCGTGGACACCAACCGCTACTTCGTGATTGCACCCAATATTCTGGGCGGCTGCTACGGCTCCACCGGACCGGCAAGCATCATTCCCGAGGGCTACCCGGGCGCCGGTGAGCACTGGGGTTCCCGCTTCCCGCAGGTGAGCATCCGCGACTCTGTGCGTGCTGAGGCACGCCTGGCACGTGCCCTGGGCGTGACCAGCTTCCGCTACGTGATTGGTGGTTCTCTCGGTGGCGCTCGCGCCCTGGAGTGGGCGGCAACCAACCCCGAGCTGGTGCGCGGATGCGCGGTGATCGCCTCCGGCCCTTCGGCTACGGCGGAGCAGATTTCGTGGGCGCACACCCAGAACATTGCGATTCGTTCGGATGCGAACTTCGCCGGCGGCGACTACTATTCCGGTCCCGCGCCGACCGCAGGACTCGCCTTGGCTCGCCGTATCGCGCACACCACTTACCGCAGCCCCGCCGAGCTGGAGCACCGCTTCGGCCGCGAGGAGAACCGTGGCGAAAGCACCGTGGGCGGCTCGCTGGGTGAGCCGCGTGGCCGCTACGCCATCGAAAGCTACCTGGACCACCACGGCGCCAAGCTTGTGGAGCGCTTTGACCCGAACAGCTACCTTGCCGTGAACGAGGCACTGATTTCGCACGATGTGGCGCGTGGCCGCGGTACCCTGGCGCAGGCGCTGGCGCCCACCGATTGCGAGTGGACGATTGCGGCGGTGAACACGGACCGTCTGTTCTTCCCGCATGAGTCGCACCGCCTGGCGGAGGCGTTGCCCACCCCGGTGCCCGTGGACATTATCGAGTCGAATCACGGCCATGATGGCTTCTTGATTGAGGCGAAGCAGGTGGAGAAGATTCTGGCGCGTGCCCTCGGCGTTGAAGATGAATCCGCTACCCCGAGTGAGGCGCAGCGTGAGCGTGAGGCGCTGGACTCGATGACTCGCCTGTACGCTACGGCGGCCCGCTAGAATCGCGAGCATTCACGGGGCGCTGATTATGCCCTCTGGATGCTGTTGGTGCCACCTAAATGTCGGTAATTTTCAGGCGGGCAGATAGTGTCTTCACAGGTTCTTCCGCCCACCGAGAATTAACCTTCACCCTCAGGGTTATGCAATAGAATGCCGGATGTTCGTATGATGCGAGCGCCCGGCATTCTATTGCACCCGCCCGAAGGGTATTGTGCCAGGTCAGGGAATATTTTCCGGTTTTTGAGATGTATTTGAAGCCGCCGCGAGATACCGCGGAAGTACCCTCCTGTTGCGCTGGAAGGTAATGGTTCTCGGTTTGCTTTAGACCCGCTCTAACCCCATAGCATTGAAGTTGTGGTAAGTATTCAAGAGGTAGCGGAGCAGTTGGGGGTGAGCACCCACGCCCTGCGGTATTACGAAAAAGAGGGGCTCATTGCTGTGCCCCGTGATGCTCACGGAACCCGTATTTTTGATGCGGAGTCTATCTCCGCTGCACGGTTTATTGCTACCTGCCGTCAGGCCGGCATGAGTCTTGCCGACATTCGTACAATCTTGGACAATCCGGATGATCATGCCCTCTCCATCGACGTGATGGAGCGAGCCCGCCGAAAGATTGAAAACGAGATTGCGGGGTTGCAACAGAACCTTGAGCACCTGGATCGCCGTATTCAGGAGCACCGCCGTCACCTCGACGGCACCCGCTAGATAGCCATCTAGTTTTCATGCAGATACAGCATGTAACGCCCGGCAATCCCCTTAGTACGGGGAATGCCGGGCGTCTTTTCGTGCTCAGCTTTCACACTCAGCTACTCACCCCTAGCTATTGGGTATTTTCAGCCTGAAGGGTTAACCCCAGGTAGCCTCCTGCGGGTCAACACCGTGTGCACGAGCATTCTCGTAGATGACGTCCCGCAACCACTCCGCGAGCCCGGTCGCAAGCTTCTCGTAGTACGCCTTGAAGCGGGCATCCTCAACGTAACCGCGGGCTAGAATAGCGTGCTTAGCGGGGGTAACCTTAAAGAAGAACAGGGATGCGCGGTGCCGCTCGGCGAGCGCGTTCGCCTCCTCACTGCCCGGCTGTACGCCGCGGTTGAATGCCTCGACGAGGGCCTGTTCGACCTCGTCAATCTGCTGTTTGCCGTTCTGCCAGTCGGCACGGTCCATTGAGGCAGTACGGCGCTGGTATTCAGCCCAGTCGTCGGTTTTCACGTAACGCTCCTGCGCTTCCTGCTGGTGGGCGAGGCTGAACCCTTCACCCATAATCTCTGCTTTTTCGGCAGCGCTGAGCTGCTCATTTTTAGGTGCCATGGTGTCCTCCAAAAGGTGTTCGATGGTTTCAAGCATGCGCCCGTACGCGGCGATTTTGCGTTGAAGCATATCCCGCTGGGCGAGTAGATGCTCGGTGCTGTTCGCCTGGTCCTGCAGTATGTTGCCAATAGCGTCAAGGCTCATGCCGATGGCGCGGTACCCCATGATGACGGTGATTCGTTCAAGGTCTGCATCGGTGTAGTACCGGTACCCGTTGAACTCATCATGCGCCGGGTTGAGTAAGCCCCGCTGCTCCCAGTGGTGTAGCGTGCGGACCGTGAGCCCGTGCAATGATGCTGCTTCTCCTACGGTGTATTCATGGTGACCGTCAGGTGGTGTTATGTTCGCGTCCATGGTGTCACTCTAAAACCTTACGTTAGGTGAGGGTCAAGCTAGCGGCGGAACCTACGGTGCAGATTTGCGGGGGAGTCCTCGCTAAGATGGGTGCATGAGCGAAAACAAATACGTCGTCGAATACACCCGCCCCGAGAACGAACGCGCAGGCACCCACCTGGTGCTCATGCTGCACGGCTACGGCTCCCAGGAGCACGATCTGCTGTCCCTGGCGGCGCACCTTCCGCAGGAGGGCTTCACCTACGCCTCCATGCGTGCACCGCAGCCGGTCGGCACCCAGTTCTCCGCAGACTCGACCGGCGCCTACATTGCCGCAGACGCTATCGGCTACCAGTGGTACCCGCTGAACCAGCAGCTCGAATCTGACCAGCGCGCCATCGAGCAGGCGAGCGACTACGTGCTGGAGTGGGTGCGCGCGAACCGTGAACCGTACGCATCGGTGACCCTGCTGGGCTTCTCGCAGGGCATGGGCATCGCAACGTCGATGGTGCGTCACGCCCCCGGCGAGTTCGCCGCCGTGGTGGGTCTGTCCGGCTACGCGGTGGACTCTGACTCGCCGTACTTCAAGGACGAGGAGCTGAAGAAGACCGAACTGCCGGTGTTCTTCGGCCGCGACCAGGAAGACCCCGTCATCCCGCAGGAGATGGTGAACTACACCTACGACTGGATCCGCAAGTACACCGACGGCATCAAGGTGCTGTACGCCGGTGCGGGTCACGGCGTGAGCGCCATGGAGATTCGCCATGTGGGCGAGTTCCTGGAGGTGAAGGTACAGGGTAAGGAGCCGCGTATTCGTGCGCAGAAGGTTGCGGAGGCGACCGGCACCGCGGAAGGCTCTGACGCCTAATACAGATATATGGAAAGCCCCCGGGTCATCAACTCGGGGGCTTTACGTTGAGTTCCGCTTCCGCCTGGTTCCATAGGGTTCCGCTTGGAAAGGCGGTTATCGTCATGGGTTCCGCACGGAAAGCGGTATTCGTCCTCGTTCCTACAGAGGCTGGGTGGGTGGGACGCTATACCCTTCCTCCGCTCCTGCAGGGGCACCCGCCGCACCCGGACGCTCCGCTCTTCCTTGCTTCGCTGCGGAGAGCGCCCGGGGCGGCACCCTGATGTCGCTTCCGGAGGGTATAGCTACCCCGCTCCGGCTAGGCTTGGGGCGTCGCGTGGAGGGGCGGTGTCGTCCGTAGTGACATCAGGGTGCCCGAAGCGAAGCGAGGGCGGGTTCCCCTGTAGGAACGAGGACGAGCATCGTCCCTCGCATGTAGCCCTAACCAAGCAGAGAGAGGACTAGTCCTCGTGCGCAACCTTCACGGTCACACCGTTGAAGGTGACGGTGTCGCCGGGGTGCAGCTGCTTGCCGCGTGCTTCTTCAATGTCGCCGTTGACCTTTACCAGGCCGTGCTGAATGACCTCGCGTGCCTGCGCGCCGTCCTCTACGAGGTTGGCGAGCTTGAGGAACTGGCCGAGGCGGATCATGTCGTCGCGAATAAAAATTTCTTCCATGCTTCCTAGTTTATCCCGCCGGGTACGTCCTGGCTTCCCGAAAATGGGGCGGTGGGTAGCCGGGTGGGCATACCCAGGGGTGGGGTGGTGATGGTACCCTAGTGTCTTGCATCAAAAAGTGTGCATATTGCGCCGATGAGCGCGAATACGGGCGCCCCGTTCTGGGCGGCGTCCCTTATCAACCCGAACTCACGCACGTCACAGCCGGTGGCGGGGCAGAAGGAGTAACTATGGCTGAAAAGTCCACCCTCGATAACGTTATTGCGCTTGCGAAGCGCCGCGGCTTTGTTTTCCAGGCCGGTGAAATTTACGGCGGTTCCCGCTCCGCATGGGACTACGGCCCCCTCGGTGCAGAGCTGAAGGAAAACATCCGTCAGCAGTGGTGGCAGCGTTTCGTCCGCTCCCGTGCGGATATGGTTGGCCTGGATTCTTCCGTTATTCTGCCTCGTGCGGTGTGGGAGGCGTCCGGTCACGTGGCGACCTTCACCGACCCGCTGGTTGAGTGCCTGTCCTGCCACAAGCGTCTGCGTCAGGATCACCTGCTGGAGAACTTTGAGGCGAAGAAGGGCCGCGCGGCTGAGGGCATGGATGAGATTGCTTGCCCGAACTGTGGTACTCGTGGTGAGTGGACTGAGCCGCAGAACTTCTCCGGTCTGATGAAGACTTACCTGGGCCCGGTCGATAATGAGGAGGGTCTGCACTTCCTGCGCCCGGAGACCGCTCAGGGTATTTTCGTGAACTTCAACAATGTGGTCACTGCTTCTCGTAAGCGCCCGCCGTTCGGTATTGGCCAGATTGGTAAGTCGTTCCGTAACGAGATCACTCCCGGTAACTTTATTTTCCGTACTCGTGAGTTCGAGCAGATGGAAATTGAGTACTTCGTGCACCCGGACGACGCTGATAAGTACTTCAACGAGTGGGTTGAGGACTGCTGGAACTGGTTCGTTGACCTGGGTATTAACCCGGATAACATGCGCCGCTTCGACGTTCCTAAGGAGGAGCGTGCACACTACTCGGCTGGCACTATTGACGTTGAGTACCGCTTCGGCTTCCAGGGCTCCGAGTGGGGCGAGCTGATGGGCGTCGCGAATCGTACCGACTACGACCTGGGTGTGCACAACGAGCACTCCAACGCGAAGCTTGAGTACTTCGACCAGGCTACCGGCGAGCGTTACGTGCCGTACGTGATTGAGCCGTCCTTCGGCCTGACCCGCTCCATGATGGCGTTCCTTGTTGACGCATACGTCGAGGATGAGGCACCGAACACTAAGGGTGGCGTGGATAAGCGCGTCGTGCTGAAGCTCGACCCGCGCCTGGCACCGGTGAAGGCTGCTGTTCTGCCGCTGTCGAAGAAGGCTGAACTGTCTGAGCCGGCAACTAAGCTGGCGAATGAGCTGCGTGGTCTGTGGAACGTGGACTATGACGAGGCGGGCGCTATTGGCCGCCGTTACCGCCGCCAGGATGAGATCGGTACCCCGTTCTGCATCACCGTGGACTTTGACACTCTCGAGGATCAGGCTGTGACCATCCGCGAGCGCGACACCATGAACCAGGAGCGTGTGGCTCTGGATCAGGTGAAGTCTTACCTGGCTGCACGCCTGGCAGGCTAAAAATATTTCATAACACGGTCGGCGGGTAGCTTCTTAGCGAAAGAGGCTACCCGCCGTCGTGTATTTGGGCTACCCTGGTTAGACTGATTGGCACGATTGACGCGATTGACGCGAGCGAAGGAAAGGTGCACGGATATGGCTGGACGTCTCAGTGAAAAATTTGAGATTCGCCCTTGGCAGGAGGGTGATGACCTTGCCCTGCTTGAGATTTGGAACTCTGCCCGCAATGAGGTTGAGGAGCGCCAGCGTGGCCTTTTCGGCCCGGATACGGATGCGCCGTTTAGCCGCACTCTGGTGGTGACTGTTTCTGGTGTGCCGGTTGCTGCGGGTACTGTGGTGGCTTCGCTGTTGCATCCGACGCGTCTGTGGTCGTATGTGGAGGTGGCTGCTGATCACCGCCGTCAGGGTATTGGTACCGCCCTGCTGAATGCGTTGCGTGAGGTTGCGGCGGAGCACGGTCAGACCACTGCTCTGCGTGTGAAGCTTGCCCCGTTTAGCGATGGTGAGGAGTTCGCTCAGGCTGCTGGTTTTAAGCTGATTCAGCGTTCCCGTATGGTGCGTGTGGAGCCGGGCGCTATTCCTCCGGTGTCGCTGCGCCAGGACGCTGACGGTAACGAGACTCAGGCGATTGAGGATTTGGCGACCGGTTCGGTCGAGCTGACCGCCGCGCTGTGGGAGTTCTACCGCCGCGCCCACGAGTGGGATGTTCCCGCCGAGGTGGGTTTGGGCACGGTGAACCGCTACTTCCTTTCGGATGAGGTGCGTGCTTTTGGTGCCGTGGTGCTGCGCGACCATATTCGTGAGGCGGCCGCCGAGGGCAAGAAGGGCCCGATTGTTGCGTTTGCGGTGAGCTACCAGCCCTTCGAGACTGACCCGGAGGCGGCGCTGGTGAATGAGAACACTGCCACCGAACTGCTACTGGGCTACGACTTCGATAATGAGGGCGCCGTGGAGGCGATTATGCAGGTGTTGTCCCTGCTGAGCGCTAAGTACCCGGTGCTGGTTGAGGTTGATGACTCTATGGAGGCGCTGGTTCAGGTGACCGACGTGCTGCTACGTGCCGGTACTGCTTCTGTGGAGGGTGACCCGACCTATATTTACGTGACCGAGTAGGTTCCCGAGTAGATTCTCGGCATCGAGCCTGCTGGCTGACGCTTGCCACAAGGGGTGGGGGAGTAGAGTGCTTCCCCGCCCCTTGTGAGTGCCTGCGCCTCCTCACGTTGACGCAGCCTGCACCGTGCTGCTGTACTGTGCCCGCTGTACTGTGCCCGCTGTATCCCCTCAGCTGAGTCCGGTTCTCGATTTGCCCCCGTATGCCACAATATAGGGGTGAATTCTGAAGCACCCCGTCTTACCCTTCCGCCCCTGAAACTGGGCAAACTGACCGTTGATACTCCCGTGGTTCTCGCCCCGATGGCTGGCGTGACCAATAAGGCTTTCCGCCGCCTCTGCAGTGAATATGGTGGCGGCCTGTACGTTACCGAAATGGTGACTGCGCGCGCCCTGGTGGAGCGTAAGCCCGAGTCCATGCGAATTATTGAGCATGACCCGGACGAGAAGATCCGCTCCATCCAGATTTACGGTGTGGACGCGGTCAACGTCGGTAAGGCTGTGCGCATGGTCGTTGAAGAGGACCGTGCCGACCACATTGACTTGAACTTTGGCTGCCCGGCTCCTAAGGTGACTCGCCGCGGTGGCGGTGCCGCCCTGCCCTGGAAGACTGACCTGTTCACGGCGATTGTGCAGACCGCGGTGAAGGAGGCGTCCCGCAACGATATTCCGCTGACCATTAAGATGCGTAAGGGCATCGACGATGAGCACATTACGTTCTTGGAGTCCGCCAAGATTGCTCGTGATGCCGGTGTTGCGGCGATTGCCCTGCACGGTCGTACTGCGGCTCAGCATTATTCGGGTAAGGCTGACTGGGATTCGATTGCGCAGCTGCGTGAGCTGATTCCGGACGTGCCGATTCTGGGTAATGGCGATATTTTCTCTGCTGAGGATGCGGTGCGCATGGTTGAGCAGACCGGCGTGGATGGCGTGGTGATTGGTCGCGGCTGCCAGGGTCGCCCGTGGCTGTTTGGTGACCTGCAGAATGCGTTTGAGGGTTCGTCGGAGCGTATCCGCCCGACCCTGACTGAAGTGTCGGACATGATTTACCGCCACGCAGAACTGCTGGTGGAAACCTTCGGCGATGAGACCCGAGGCCTGCGCGAGATCCGCAAGCACGTGGCGTGGTACTTCAAGGGGTACCCGGTCGGTGGTGAGCTGCGCGCGAAGATGGCTCAGGTGCCCGACCTGGCGACCTTCCGTGAGCTGATTGCTCAGCTGGACCACTCGATTGGCTACCCGGGTGCAGCCGTGGAGGGTTCGCGCGGCCGCGCCGGCAGCCCCAAGCAGCCGCACCTGCCCGATGGCTGGCTGGATTCGCGCATCCTCGGCGATGCTGAACGTCTGGGCCTGGTGGAGGCTGAGCTGGATATTTCCGGCGGCTAAACACCGTCACTTGTGTGCCGCGGCGTGCTGTTTGCGCGTCGCGGCGCATCCTTTTTGCGAGCCTGTTCGCACGCTATTTCCCGCTCCTGCACCGCCTGCAGGCGCTACCTGTTGACCCCCACCGTAGAATTGAGTTTATGGCTGGATTAATCCGCAAAGAAGACATTGACGAAGTCCGCGCCCGTACCGATATCCGCGAAATCATTGAAGGCTACGTGAGCCTCAAAAGCGCCGGTATAGGCACCTTCAAGGGGCTGTGCCCGTTCCACGACGAGCGCACGCCCTCCTTCAATGTGCGCCCGCAGGTCGGCTCGTACCACTGCTTCGGCTGCGGTGAATCCGGTGACGTGTACTCCTTCGTCATGGCGATGGAACACACCAGCTTCGTTGAGACGGTGGAGCGTCTTGCCGCGCGCATCGGCTACACCCTGCACTACGAGGGCGGTAAGCCCGGCGACCGCTACGAGGCGGGCATGCGCCGCCGCCTGCTCGACGCGCACAAGATTGCCGCCGAGTTCTTCGAACGCAACCTCTACTCGCCGGATGCGCAGGAGGCGCAGCGCTTCCTCGGCGCCCGCGGTTTCGACCCCGCCGCAACCCGCAAATTCGGTGTCGGCTACGCCCCGCGCGGCTGGGACCACCTGCTCAAGCACCTTCGCTCCCAGGGCTTCACCGATGAGGAGCTGAAGGCAACCGGCATGTTCTCCGAAGGCAACCGCGGCCTGTACGACCGCTTCCGCGGCCGCATTATCTGGCCGATTCGCACCATTGCCGGAGAGACCATCGGCTTTGGTGCCCGCCGCCTCTTTGACGACGACCAGGGCCCCAAATACCTGAACACCCCCGAGACGCAGCTGTACAAGAAATCCCAGGTGCTCTACGGCATCGACCTGGCAAAACGCGATATGACCAAGAATAAGCAGGTCGTCATCGTGGAAGGCTACACGGACGTCATGGCGGCACACCTCGCCGGCATCACCACCGCCGTTGCCACCTGCGGCACCGCGTTCGGTCCCGGCCACATCAAGATGGTGCGCCGCATGATTACCGACGACGGCTCCGGCGGCGAAATCATCTTCACCTTCGACGGCGACGCCGCAGGACAGAAAGCCGCCATGGCAGCCTTCCAGGAGGATCAGCGCTTCGTCGCGCAGACCTTCGTTGCGGTTGCCGAGAACGGCATGGACCCCTGCGACCTGCGCCTGCATAAGGGCGACGCCGCCGTGCGCTCGCTGATTGCTTCACGCCGCCCGCTCTTCGAATTCGCGATTGATTCGACCCTCGCCAAGTACGATTTGGCGACCCTTGAAGGCCGCGTGCTGGCGATGCGCGCTATCGCCCCGATTATTGCCGGCATCAAGGACCGCGACCTGCGCCCCGCATACATGCGTAAGGTGTCCGGTCAGCTCGGTCTGGAGCTGGACGAGATTCAGCGTGCCGTGGCGTACGCGCAGAACCACCCGAAGCTTTCTCGTACCCAGCAGGCGGAGGCTACCGTCGCCGCGCCGCGTTACGAGCGTCTGAACGAGGGACCGCAAGGCGTACAGGGTTACGCGGGCACGCCGGGTTACGCGGGCGCTCAGGGGGCAGTTCATGCTGACGCGCCCTACGACCCCGCCTACGATGCACCGCCCCCGGAAGACCACGCCGCATCCAGCGCCTACGCCGGGCAGAACGCTGCCGCGCACCCGCCGAGCAACATTCAGCCCACCGCACCCCAGCCGGAGGCGACCGCCCCCGCCGTCGAGGAATTCCTCACCCCCGACCCGCGCGACCCAGTGGCCCGCCTCGAAAAGGCGGCACTCGAGATTGCCCTGCAGCACCCCGAGCTCATCAGCGTGGAACAGTGGCGTAACCTCGCCACCGTGCAGTTCCGCTACCGCACCCACCGCGAGGTGGCCGCCGGCATTATTCACGCGGCAACCGTCATGGCGCCCACCCCCGGCATCGAATGGATCAACTGCGTGCGCTCCGGTGCGGTAGAAGGCGTACACCCCGCCATTGCGGAGCTCGCCGTCTCACCGCTACCGATCAGTAGCGACGAGCACCTGCCCAACTTCGTCACCGGCGCACTCAACGCCCTCTTCGAACAGCAGATCGCCCGCCAAAAATCCGACCTGATGATGCGCCTAGAGCAGCTCAGCGCCAACCCCGACGACGAAGAGTTCGAAGCGGTACAGCGCCAGCTCCTCGAACTGGAAATGCGCCGCCGACAGCTCAGCGCACAGCGCGGCTAAGCACGGTTCTTCTACTACGCCCCAGCAACCTGCCGAACGTCCTGTGTTCTGCAGGTTGCCGGGGGGGGCACCACCCAAACTAACCACACGGCCCAACCACACAGCCCAAAGAGTGATGCACTTCACGGCATTTCAAGTTGCGGAGCCCAAACAGCCCCGGTATAGTTATTACTCGTTGCAAGGGAAACCAGCAACGAAAACAAAATAATCCCCCGTAGCTCAATTGGCAGAGCATTCGACTGTTAATCGAAGGGTTACTGGTTCGAGTCCAGTCGGGGGAGCCAATATAGCAGAAACCCCAGAGGCAAGCCTCTGGGGTTTCTGCTATATACGTTCCTCTGACTCGAACCAGTAACCCCTCGGGCTTACGCCCTCGGCGAGGCAAAGATTTTTGGTTCCTCGCGCGCTCGGAAAATCTTCGCCTCGCTAGTTCGAGTCCAGTCAGAACGTTCTCTCCACGTCGTGAACCAGTAACCCCTCGGACTTACGCCCCCGGCGAGGCAAAGATGCTTCATCCCGCAAAAATGTACCCCGCAAAAATGTGAAGCCTAACGCACCGAAAAGTTCCCCACCCACACACGCCACTCACCCACCCGGCGCGCAGCGGGGGAGCCGCCCGCCGGCATCCTCTTGCGCCTACTCCAGAGCAAATCCGCAGGCGCAACCCAACCCAGAAAGCTACGCCAGCAGCTCAACGCAGCCTCCAGAAAGTCGAAAATACCTGAAGAGATAGCGCAAACCCGCACCCAAACGGTCACGCGGAGGTATCATAAGGGGCTAAACTATAGGAGGTGGAGTGCGAAAAAGAAGCCTCCAAAAACACGTCACGGAGAGGTGGTCATGACCACTACTACTAATCCCAAGGCACCCAAGGGTTTCTTTGCTGGCATCAGCGGGATTAAGTCCGGCGTCGCGAACATCATCGACGCTGGCAAAACCTTCAAGGCCCTCGGCCCCAGCCAGGTCAAGGACGAAATCCAGATCGCAAAGCACGAGCTGAAGACCAAGGGCATCGCCGTTGGTAAGGGCGCAGCCTTCTTCGGCGTCGCAGCAGTCTTCGGTCTGTTCCTGATCATTGCGCTGGTCGCCGCAGCAATCCTCGGCCTCGGCACCGTCATGCCCTACTGGGCATCCGCGCTGGTCTTCGCCCTCGTCTTCCTCATCGTCCTGGCAATCTGCGCCCTGGTCGGTCTGAAGAAGGTCAAGGCACAGCTGCCGTTCAAGCCCGAATCCGCAATCTTCGGTCTGCTCTTCGACCTCGGCGTACTCAAGGAAGGTACCGCCATGTCCGCTGAGCGCCTGAAGAAGGAACAGGCAGAGCGTGCAGAGCAGAAGGCTAAGGAAGCTGAAGAAGCAGCAGAACGCGCACGTCAGGAAGCTGAAGAGCGCAAGGCACGCGGTGAGGAAGAGCCCAAGCCGCCGACCTTCGAAGAGCTCAAGCAGCGCACCGCAGAGCGTCGCCAGCACCTGGCAGCCCTGCGCGACGACCTGCAGTCCTACACCGGCGACGTTCAGAACAACACCCAGCAGGCTCTGGACGCTCTCAAGGCAGTGCCCTCCGAGGTTGCTGCAAGTGCAGCAGCTACCGGCCGCGGCCTGGCAGAGAACGTGCGCAAGCCCGAGGTTCTGCAGGCACGCTGGAAGTCCTTCGCAGCACTGGGCGCATCCATTGCAACCGTCCTGCACTTCCTGAACCGCCTGGTTCGCCGTTAAATACTGTTCGCCGCTCAACCGGCGCAGGTTTAACGCCAAGCGTCCAAACGCCCCGATACTCGTATCGGGGCGTTTGTGCGTCTACAGGCAGGGTGCTGGCTCCTGCCCCGACGGGAGGTTTGGAGGTAACTCCCAGCCAAAACCCACCCTCCACGAATCGGAGAAGGACGCAGCTCACAGGTAGAATAGACAAATGCTGTACGTACCGGACCCACCCGGTGCACGCGGCAGACAGAGGTAGAGCGGCGCACCGTCGCACCCGAAACCCCAAAGTCACCGACACACTACACCCCGATGAGGAGCCCCGTCATGGAACAGGCAAAGACGATTCTGATTGGCGCAGAAACCTACCCGCCGGACATCAACGGTGCAGCACAATTCGGTCACCGCCTCGCCACCTCCATGCTCAAGCGCGGCCACTCCGTACACGTAGTCGCAGCCAGCCCCATCCCCGGCCCCAGCTATCGCACCGAGGTAGAGGGCGGCATCGTGGAGCACCGCCTGCGCTCGCACTTGCCCCCGACCCACGAGACGAACCGCATCTGCCTGCCCTGGGAAATCTGGTCCGAGGTTGGCACGATCCTCGACGAGGTCCGCCCGGATGTGGTGCACGTGCAGTGCCACTACATTATTGGTCGCGCCCTCATCTTCCAGGCGAAGCGCCGCGGTATCCGTGTGATTGCAACCAACCACTTCATGCCGGCGAACCTGGACCCATTCCTGCCTTTCCCCGCTCCCGTGAAGCGCGTGATTGAGAAGATCACCTGGAAGGACATGCGTTTCTGCTTCTCCAAGACCGCGGTCGTTACCACCCCCACCCAGATTGGTGCGGATGCGATGCGCGACTTGGGTCATTTTGATCGCCCCGTCATGCCCGTTTCTAACGGTATTGAGATCAGCGACTACGAGCTGGCTGAGGGTGCTGACGCCGGCAAGGTTCCCGGTGAGCTGCGTATTGCTTTCGTGGGTCGCCTGGCTGAAGAGAAGAACGTGGACGTGCTCATCGAGGCGCTCTCCCTGCTACCGGATACCCTCGAGCACGTGGTGCTGGACATCGCCGGTGGTGGCGAGCTGCGTGAGGCTCTCGAGCAGAAGGCGCACGATTGCGGCGTGTCCGACCGCGTGATTTTCCGCGGCTTCGTTCCGGATGAGCATCTGCCCGAGGTGTACCAGATGGCTGACGTGTTCTGCCAGCCCGGTACCGCCGAGCTGCAGTCGCTGGTGTCCCTGGAGGCGATGAGCGCCTCCACCCCCGTGGTGCTCGCGAACGCGCTGGCTCTGCCGCACCTGGTGGAGGAGGGCGTGAACGGCTACCTCTTCGAACCCAATAACGCTCAGGATTTGGCGAAGAAGCTGGAGGCTGTGCTCTCCCTGCCTACCGCTGAGCGTGAGCAGATGGGCCGCGAGTCCCGCCGCATCGTGGGCTTCCACAGCGCTGAGAACACCTGGCGCACCTTCGAGGAACTGTACGTGAGCGACGCCCCGTACCAGCGTTACCTGGATTCGCGCCGCTAAGCTTCTCTAGACCCTGAGCGGCGGACTTGAGTAGTAGAGCGTTTTTCGTTCTCGGTCGCCGTTCAGGTACTCTAGAGGATGGTGCTGGCGCCCATTGCGCGCCGTCACTGCACCGGATGGGGAGTTAGCTCAGCCGGTTAGAGCAGGGGACTCATAATCCCTTGGTCGCGGGTTCGAGCCCCGCACTCCCTACGGCCCCGCCCGTCGACTTCACCCACTTGTCGGCGGGCGGGGCTTTTTCGCGCCCTCTTGCCGTGGTCTTTTGTCGTGCTCTCGGAGGTGCTTATTTTCGTGTAAGGAATGCATCAACGGTGATGAAAATGAGTAAATGACGAACGAAGACGCATCATAGCGTTCAATACGGTAGGGTTGAAGAGTCTTGTCACGAGAGACAGCGTGATGCCGCCGGTAGATGCCGATTCAGCCGGTAGGTGTTGCTTCCACACACCATACGAGAGGATCTCAATGTCGGAGAACACTCCCAACAACCCGTCGCAGGGTGCGTCTGCAGCCGGTGGTTACGGCTACGATGCCGGTGCGCGTCCCGCGCAGGACGCTTCGCTGCCCGCTCAGCCGGGTAACGCAGCTCAGCCGGGTAACGCAGCTCAGGCCGCTCAGCCGCAGCAGCCCGTTCAGCCTGAGCCGGTTCAGCCGCAGCAGGCACCCCAGCCCGCTCAGGCAGCCCCCGCACAGCCCGGTCAGCCTGCCGCCGCACCTCAGTTCGATGCAACCCAGCCCGGTGCCGCTCAGCCGGGTCAGCCCGGCCAGGCAACCTATGCGCCGAGCGCACCGCATCCGGCGGTGAAGGCACTGGGTGCTACCTGGAACGCGTTCCTGGACGTTTTCTCCAGCAACCCGGCGACCGCGCACGCCCGCATCTCTTCCGCCGGTGCGTGGGGTTGGATTGTTCCCACGACTCTGCAGGCGCTGGTCGGTGCGTTCTTCTTCAGCCAGCTGGTTATCCTGGCTACCGTTATCATGATGTCCATGTTGGGCTACATGTTCGGTGGTCGAAGCGGTGCCGCCTACGGTGGCGCTTACGCAGCGCAGGCTGTACCGACCGGACGCATGATTTTGGCGTACGTGCTGATGGCTCTTGCCATCTTCGGTGTGCAGGTTCTGCGCGGTGTGCAGCTGCAGCTGACCGCGCGTATCGGTAAGGCACCGGCGTCCTTCACCGCGAGTATGCACGCTGTGTCGGTGTCTTCCCTGGCGCTGATTCCTTCGTTCCTGGTGCTGAACCTGCTCGTGTTCTTCCTGACCCTCACCCGTAGCGGTGGTGGTGCGTTCTTCCTGAGTATGCTCATGGTCCTGGTGCTTGCATTCGCCGTGTTCTCGGGTGAGGCTCTCACCTACCTGGGTCTGAACCGTCTGGGCCGCTTCGCGAAGTCCCCGATTATCATGCACGCGGCGCTGAGCACCGCGTGGGTTCTGGCGTCCATGGTTGTCTACTACGTGGCGATTCGCCTGATGGGAGCCTAGCATGCACGCGATGACTCACACCCCGGGTGCGCCGGCTCGTCAGCGCTGGATGTTCCTGGCGGTTCTGCTGACCATTGCCGCCCTGATTCTGAGCGCCTGCGGTGCGAAGATTGATACTCAGCTTGGCCTTGAGAGCGCCGAGAAGGGTACCCGCACCATGCAGGTTTCCTTCAATATGAAGGACAACAAGGACAAGATTAAGGGCGGCGTTGAAGCCCTTGATGCGTCCGTCCGTAAGCACCTCCCTGAGGGGCTGGAATACGGCGGTATTCAGTCTGAGGGTGACAAGGCGCGTGCGACCTTCACCATTCCCTTCTCCTCTGTGGACGAGTACCGTACCAAGGTTGCTTCTATTCTGAAGGCTGCTGGTTCCAGCACTACCCCGCAGATTAACATCGTCAACTCTGAGCAGGGTCTTGTGCAAGGCATTCAGGTGGAGGAGAACTTCAGTTCGAAAGACTTGCTAAGCTGGCTCCCTGAGGCTCTCGTAGTTGATGGCGTTATTGAAACCTCCAACAAGAACAGTGTGTTCAACAGCAGTAACAATGAAACCACTGTGAAGTTTGGCGAGAAGGAAGTGAAAAACTCCGGCGGCTCCACTATTACTGCGAAGGACGTTCAGGACCGCGGCTTCAAGGCCGTATTCATGGACATCAACGAGAAGGACGGCGGTTACTCGGTTATGGTTTCCTTCTCCGCCAAGGAAATCATGAATAGCGAGACTTCCTCAGCAGTGGATGCCTACCTGAATCAGGTCAAGCCCGAAGGCGCTGAGCTGAAGAAGGGGCTGGATTCTTCTGAAGCGAGGGGTTACGCTCCTTCCGCATCAACCAGCGCTGCTAAGGAAGAAATTGGTCGCACCATGCTCTTCAAGGCTTCCTCCTCACAGGATCTGAGCGATAAGCTCAAGAAGATTTTTGGTGCAAGCAGCACCGGTCTGTCCTTCAGCCGTGAAGTAACCGAGAAGGACGGATCTTTCAAGGTTGAGAAGACCATCTCGGGTACTCTGGATTGCTCCCTGCTGTGCTCCCCGGAGGGACGCGGTTTGACCCTTACGATGAAGGACAGCGAGGACCGTCGCTACGAACCTAACTACAGCCGACGCGATAGCAACTCTTCCAGCTCGAACAATAGGATTCTCGCGGTTAACCTCGTTTCTTCGCGAGATGTTTCGATGAAGAGCATGAAGGTAGCTACCTCTCTGGGCCTGGATGGTTCCATGGAGGCACGTTTCCTCTACGCATTCCCGACCGAGGATGTTGCGGGCGCTGAGCAGAAGCTCAAGGACGTTTTCGCAGGCGGCAGCAATGACGAGACTGAGGTCCGTCAGGACGGCGACGCCACGATCGTGAGCGTCAAGGTGCGCGGTAAGGACCAGAACGAGTTCAACCAGCGCCTGAACGAGTACCTGCCCGATTCGAAGGTGACCGTCACCCGCCCCGGCGGCTACCACCCCTTCGGCTCCGACTACACTGTGACCCCTGAGATCAAGCTCTCCTCGAAGCTGGGTAACTATTACGCGGCTCCCTTCGAGTTCACCTTCAAGGCGCCGACCTTCTCCTCGCTGGACCAGCAGAAGGTAGATGCCGCGAACAGCAGGGCAAGCGGCTCCCATGTGCAGTTCACCGTGAACGGTGGCGAGCTGAGCGTCAAGACCGACCGCGGTGTCAGCAACACCTCCGGTCTGACTGTTCCGGTGTCCGGTCTGAGCATGACCGACGTAATCGTGGACGCGGTCATCGTGGGTCTGCTGCTGCTCATCCTGGTTCTGCTCTTCGTCTTCCGCAAGAAGATTGCGGCGGCTCGTGCGAAGGGCCGTGAGCGTCGTGCCGCTTCGGCTGCTGCACTGGGTGCAGCTGCGGGTGTTGCAACCGGTTACGGTGCAACCCAGGCTGACGTACAGAATGGTTACCCGGCACAGGGCGGTTACACTGCTCAGCCCGGTTACCCCGCACAGAACACCGCCTACGCCGTTGGTGATGATTCGCCGACTCAGGTGTTCACCCCGCAACAGGGTTTGAACTACGGTGAGACTGAACCGACCAAGGCAATGCCCGCGTATGTCCCTCCGACTGAGCAGCCGGTTCAGCCCACTCAGCCGGTTCAGCCCGGTCAGACTGCTCAGCAGCCCACTCAGCCGAACCAGTTCGGTGCTGATGACGGTGACGTCCTCCAGTAAGTAGCTGCCCCTAGCGCCTACGCTAGAGAACGCGACCTAGGCTGGCTCCTGTGGCCCGTCGCCTCCTTTCCCGGAGGTAACGGGCCACAGCTGTATCTGCTTCAGCTCGTGCTCGGCACCAGTACCCGAGCCTAATACCCGCCCGGCACGGGTAACAGAATGCTCGGCTCCTTCGACCCCAGCAGGCTCATGGGGTTGATGTACTCGGCGGTCTTGCCGCTGCCGTCCCCGCGGGCGCCTCCCTGTCGTACGCCCCAGTACAGGCACACGGTGGTGCATCGCCGGTAGGGGCGCTCGCTAGTGCCGCCCGCCGTGACTGCGACGGTGCCAATCACCTCACCGGCTGCAACTGTGGTGCCGACCGGGAGTGCTTCGTCCATGGGTTCGAAGGTGCTGCGTCGCCCATCCGGATGCGCAAGGACCAGTACTTTTCGGTTGACGACCGTGCCGCTGAAAACTACTTTTCCCGCCGCCGGTGCGTAGACGCGCCGGTCGTTCTCGGGCACGGCAAGGTCTACGCCGCGGTGCCCGGCGCTCCAGCGTTGGGCAGGCTTCTCAAAGGGGTGGACCACTCGCGGTCTGGATTCGGCGGTGGGGGAGCGGTAGCGTAGTCGGCTCGCGGTGAGCTCAACGGTGCTGGGAACTGATGCACTGCTAAGAACTGGCACACTGTCGGGAACTGGCGCACTTGAGGTGGCGCCGTCTGTAAAACCAGCCCCGCCCGAATAGTCCTGACTACCCGCGTAGCTCTGCTCGCCCACATAGCCCTGCCCGCCCGCACTCACAAGTGCACTCAGCAGGCAGCACGCCACCAGCATCGCGCGCCGTAGCGTTCCCTCTAATATCTTCATGTTCTGCTTCATCTTCTGAGCACATCACGAATTGCCCCGCCCTGCAGTACCTCACGAAAAATTGTGGATAACCCCGCCGAATCCGCCTTAAAATCCTTTATCCACAGTGCCCCTGCACACACCCGCCGCCCCTGCACAGGTTTTAACCCCAATCCGGCGGATTAATCGCGGAACATACGGTACAATGTCGTATTGCAGTGTGCCTGCGCGGGTATTCTCCCTCTTCGAGGGATTCCGCACAGCTTCACTGACGACGCGCGGCGTGAGCGGCATCCTCGAACGGGGAGCCGATAAGGGACCTTCGGTCCACCCATACGGGGTGGTTAGGGCCTGAGCTGAACGGGTAACCGTGAACGCTAACCGCTGCCAGGAAAAACTGATAACTACTATGCGCGCGTTGGGCTAGCCCGAATGGGAGGTCCGCGCGGCACCACAAAAGGAGACGACATGCCCGTCGTAACTATGCGTGAAATGCTGGACTCCGGCGTTCACTTCGGTCACCAGACCCGCCGTTGGAACCCCAAGATGAAGCGTT
>ERZ773013.809-NODE-809-length-19487-cov-28.612649_pt1 | contig 19487 bp, 14 predicted proteins | sample MGYA00511670_ERZ773013 | MGnify/ENA primary metagenome ERZ773013 (study PRJEB29015, sample SAMEA2738120) | human oral metagenome | biome: human oral; feature: human-associated habitat; material: saliva | place: China | collected 2257 ... | reverse complement strand
AAAACACGGTATGTTTGTAGCCGAAGGACCCAAGATTGTGGGCGATTTGCTGGCTGCAGGTTTCCATTTAGTGGAACTGTTTGATGACGAAGACGATATAAAAAAAGTGTCGTTCTTACAGCATCCGCAAGGAAAAGTAGGCATATTTAAGTTGCCCGAACAAGCAAAAGCACCTTTTTTAACGAGCGAAACAAGAGAGAACACAGAACACAACGAGGCTTTTTGTGTATCGGAACTGTCGCTTGCATTAGACGGAGTGCAAGACCCTGGTAATCTGGGCACAATTATTCGCATAGCCGATTGGTTTGGAATAAAGCATATATTCTGTTCGATGGATACAGCCGATTGTTGGAATCCAAAGGTGGTGCAAGCCACTATGGGAAGTATAGCGCGTGTAACAATGCATTATTTAGATTTAGGGAGATTAATAGATTTGTTGCCGAAGAGTTATCCCATATATGGAACACTGTTAGATGGCAATGATATTTATGCCGAAAAACTATCTGCTGCGGGATTAATAGTGATGGGGAACGAAGGTAATGGAATATCTGCTGCCATTAGAGAACGTATAAACCGTAGGCTGTTAATACCTAATTTCTCTACAGAGGCTACGCACGCTGAGTCGTTGAACGTTGCAATTGCAACTGCTATAGTGTGTTCTGAATTTAGACGACGAGGTACAGTTGAACCGTAAAATATGCTTTTTTATTAGGCGTAAAACAACAAACAATGGTGTGTTGCTAAATGCTTAACCATTAGAAAACATAGTTATAATAGCTTGTAATAGGGTAGAGCAATTGCAATATTCTATAGAAAACAGACAGCGTAACGCTTGACAATAGGAATAATAATAGGAATTTTAAGGTGCTACGGAAGATGCTGTATGAATGTAGCGTAGCATAAAGCAGATATACCATACAGCAATTTTTCTGCAAAGAGTTTAAGCGTTAGGTAGAGAATAGATAGGATAACTATAGGCAGCATTCACAGTCTATTCTATAACCAAACAAGCCACCGTTAGTGTTTATAAAAATTTACCATATATAGTTAGCTTTGTTTTAGATATCTGTAGCGTTCGTTTCAGATATCTGTCGCATTCGTTTCAGATATCTGTCGCATTCGTTTTAGATATCTGTCAGTTGCAAATTAGATATCACACAAAATAACCATCTATATAATTGTGGATTGCAGCACCTAAAAGATATCTATTTTGCTGAAGAATTATGCATTACATTGTTTGTACTATTTTAATGTGAATGCTATTATAGGCATCTGAACATTAATGTGTTATGTTTTCTTTATAGTATTTTTGTTTGCTATTAAAATCTAAATGTTTAAGTTTGCAATTCATATTGTAAACTTAGATATTTGGGCGTAATGGGTAATGATGTAATATAACATAAAGTGGGTACGCTATACAGCATACCCACCCTGAGAAATAAAAGTTTTAGACAGATCTAAACAAATAGTTTAGTATAAGATGTGGTATAAACCCACTTATTTCCAGTTTTTATATAGAATGTCGCTTTGTGTATTGAACTTCATGTCCATACCCATTAATTTGGTTGATGCCTTTCCTGTTTGTGTTTGCAACCAACCATTAGATAGGAATGTACTGATATCGGTGCCGTTAGCACTGATATTAGTCATACCCATTGCTTTCATCTGATCCCAGCCTGCTTCAATCTGCGAGGAAACTTCGTCTCCCATACCCAGTTTTTTCATCTGGTCTATTATCATCTTCTTAACGTCGCTTTCGGTCATATTGTCCTTCAGGTTCGTTGTTATTACAGTGTTTCCTCCATTGTTAGCCACTGTGTATGTAGAGGTAAGCTTTATGCCTTGCTTTATTATATCTTCCTTACTGTTTTTTTTCAGGTCTTTGCCATAATTGGAAAAGAAGCTTGTTTCGTTTAGATTATCAATGAGAGCCTTCTCTTCGAATTGTTCGCTGATAGCCATAAGAACCTTAGCTTTTGGCAGAATTTGTTCCACTTCAGGAGCTTTCTTATATTCCTCTTCAATATCTGCAATAGCATTTTTGCTTCCTGCTGCAGCCACTTCAGCCAAATTCAATATTTTCTCAATCTTTCCATCGGTGTTTGTTTGCAGTATCATTTTTACCCCTTTCAGGTATTGATTGCCTGCAACCTGCGCTTGTTCAACAACATCTTTATCGCCATCAAACTGCATATCCACCACGTTATATTCTATTTTGTATCCTTGTGGCGTTTTATCGAGCACCACATATCGTGTATTTTTGGTAACTGTTACGCTCTTGCTTCCCTGTCCCATAGGCAAATCAATAGCCACCTTAAATACCTCTTTGTATATAGTGGTGTCGTTTTTGTTAAAGTTTACCTTTACAGTAGCTTGTGCGTCTGCTGTGAGGGCTGCGCCCATCATAGCGATTGATAATAAGATAGTTTTCATATACGTATATTTGATTTATTATTATTTTTGTTTAAAAGTGAGTTTCTGAATGTTAGAAGTAAACCTCTTGTATACCATTCACAGAGATAGAATCTGTAGAATGACACGGGTCGAAATGGGCTGGAATATCGAATTTAGCATTTGGCGAATAGTGTAACGACTTGTCGGCATATACCATTTGCATAAAGTAAGCCCATATAGGTAAAGCCATTGTAGCACCTTGTCCCATTGCCGTATTATCGAAGTGAATATCGCGGTCTTCTCCGCCCACCCAACAGCCGTTTACAAGCTGTGGTGTGAAACCCATAAACCACCCATCGGAGTTGTTGTTTGTGGTACCCGTTTTACCACCAATTTCGCCAGTAAGATGGTAGTTGTAGCGTAAACGTCCACCAGTTCCCCCTTGAATAACAGCTTGCAGCATATCGAGCATTTTGAAAGAACTCTCTTCTGAGATTACTTCGTTCATTAATGGTTGGAACTTAGCCACTATGTTTCCATGACTATCTTCTATTCTGGTAACAAAGAGAGGTGCACACCGCACACCATGATTAACGAAGGTAGTGTATGCACTACACATTTCGCCAACCGACAGCTCTGATGGTCCGAGACATAAAACAGGCGTTGCATTCTTGTCAATATCTGGATTGTTTAACCCAAAATCGTGCAGAATGTTCACAAATTGCGATGGTCCGAGTAGACTGATGAGGTATGCTGATATCCAGTTGTTAGACTGTTGTAAGCCCCATCGCAACGGAACTTGTTGACCGTAGCGTGCTCTTGAGCCATTGCGCGGAGTCCAATTGCCGTAAGAACGTTGTATGTTAGGCGCAGTGGTGCATGGTGTCATACCGTTCTGCATAGCCAAAGCGTAGAGGAAAGGTTTAATGGTAGACCCCACTTGTCGGCGTCCCCCCATTACCATATCGTATTTAAAGTGGTCGTAATCGATACCACCAACGTAAGCTTTTACTGCTCCCGTGTGTGGCTCCATACTTATAAAGGCAGCTCGCAAGAACGATTTGTAGTAGCGTATAGAGTCGATTGGTGTCATCAACGTGTCTATATTGCCGTGATAAGTGAAGAGAGTCATTTCGTGTTTTGTTCGGAAACTACGACGTATTTCATCGGGAGTTGCACCTTGTTCCTTTAGTCTGAGGTATCTTAAACTCTGGCGACAAGAGCGATTGAGAATGGCTTTTATAGTGCTTAATGAGATGTTTGACGAGAACGGAGCATTCTTTTTGTATCGGTTTGCAATATTAAATTCCTTCTGCAAATACCCTCCAACATGTTTGCGTACAGCCTGTTCGGCATAATGTTGCATACGAGTATCTATGGTGGTGAATATACGTAGACCATCAGTATTCACGTCGTAGTGTTCACCATTTCGCTTTGTATTCTTGTTACACCAGCCAAAAAGAGGGTCCTTTTCCCACGCAATAGAGTCGAGAACGAAGTCGCGCATACGCCATTCTTGATAGTTTTTGCGTTCTGGTTTCTTCTCCATCATATACTGACGTAGAAATGCTTGAAAGTAATCGCCCGAACCTTCTATGCTTTTTTCTTTCGAATACTTAATACCAAGTGGACGTTCTATAAGCTCGTTATATTCTTCGCGCGTAATATAACCAGACTTACACATCTGCCCTAACACAACGTTTCGGCGTGTCCGACAGCGTTCTTGGTGTCGCAAAGGATTATATAATGATGGGTTTTGGCACAATCCAACAAGGGTAGCAGCTTCGGTAACAGAGAGTTGTCGTGGCTCTTTACTAAAATAAATGTTAGCAGCTCGTTTAATACCAACGGCATTATGGAGGAAATCGAAGTAGTTTAGATACATCGCAATAATCTCTTCTTTTGTGAAGTGGCGCTCCAGTTTCACAGCAATAATCCATTCAATAGGCTTTTGTAACAGTCGTTCGAATGTACTATGTGCTTTTTCCGAGAATACTTGCTTTGCCAATTGCTGCGTAATAGTAGAACCACCACCAGCATTGTCGTGTCCTAATATACCACGTTTAAGTATGGCACGGCCAAGTGCAATAAAGTCTATACCAGAGTGTTCGTAAAATCTTTCATCTTCGGTAGCCACCAAAGCGTGCACCAAATGGGGTGAAAGACTATTATAATCTACCGCTATACGATTAGCATTATCCTGATTCCATGTACCAATAAGTTTACCATTGGCAGAATAAACCTGTGAAGCAAACTTATCTACAGGGTTCGATAGTTCTTCCATGTCGGGCATATAACCAACCCAACCGTTCCAAACCGACACAAAAAAGACTGTGGTAGAACTAATGAGAAGTATCAAGATTACCCACAGAGTATGTACAAAATGTCTTCGCATTCCTTGTTTATTGTGTTTAGATTGCAAAGGTAAAGTAAATAGATGAAAAGGCAAAATAAAACTGACGTGTTTTTTGTAGAATGCAATTAATCTATATTTTCTTTTATAAAACTTCTTCGGTGGCAAATAATATACGTACCTTTACACACGAAAACGACCAATTCAACACAATACAAATGGTGAAACAAAACTTTGTGAACATTCAGGATTTGAATAAGGAAGAACTACTATACCTTATTCAGATGGCTCAGGAATTTGAGAAATATCCCAACCGCGAGCTATTAAAAGGTCGCATTATTGCGACTCTCTTTTACGAGCCTTCCACTCGTACACGTCTTAGTTTCGAAACAGCAGCCAATCGCTTGGGTGCTAAAGTTATTGGTTTTACAGATGCAAAGGCGTCGAGTGTGAGCAAAGGCGAAACGTTGAAAGATACAATTCTTATGGTTTCGAACTATGCAGACACCATAGTTATGCGCCATTACATTGAAGGTGCTGCACAATATGCATCGGAAGTATCGCCTGTTCCTATCGTTAATGCTGGCGATGGTGCTCATCAACACCCATCACAGTGCTTGCTCGATCTTTACACAATCAACCAAACACAAGGTACTTTAGAGAATTTGGACATATATCTTGTAGGCGACCTTAAGTACGGACGCACCGTTCACTCGCTACTAATGGCAATGCGACACTTTAATCCTACGTTCCACTTTATTGCACCTGCCGAACTTGCGATGCCTGAGGAATACAAATTGTTCTGTAAACAGCACGGCATTCGTTACACAGAACAGGAAGACTTTACACCTGAAGCCATTGCTGGAGCTGATATATTATATATGACACGTGTGCAGAAAGAGCGCTTCTCTGACCTTATGGAATACGAACGAGTGAAGAATGTCTACATTCTGCGTAACGATATGTTGCATCTTGCTAAACCTAATATGCGCATATTGCACCCATTACCTCGTGTAAACGAAATAGCATACGACGTGGATACTAATCCACATGCTTACTATATACAGCAAGCTAAAAATGGTCTTTTTGCTCGTGAAGCAATTTTTGCATACTGTCTTGGAATTGGAATAGACGACGTGAAAAACGATACAACTATTATAAAATAAGGAGATGATGGAAATGAACAAGAAAGAACGCTTGGTAGCAGCCATAGAGAATGGAACCGTAATAGACCATATACCTGCTGAAAAAACCTTTCAAGTGGTGAACTTATTGGATCTTCAGAAGTTATCAACTCCTGTTACCATTGGCTATAACTTCACATCTTCTAAGGTGGGTTGTAAGGGAATTATTAAAGTAAGCGATAAGTTCTTTACCGATAACGAAATATCGCGCCTCTCTGTAGTGGCTCCAAACATTATATTGAATATTATTCGCGACTATGAAGTGGTAGAGAAAAAGCAAGTAATAACGCCCGATGAATTGTGCGGAATAGTGAAATGTAACAATCCAAAATGTGTAACCAACAACGAGCCAATGGCTACAATATTTAACGTTGTAGATAAAGCTGCGGGTATATTGAAATGCCATTATTGCGATAAAGAACAACAAATAGATAATGTGGAACTGTGTTAGGAGTGTATAAAGGGAGAACAAATATATTTAACTTAAATTGCTCATTATGCTATTATGTCGTTTTCGTTCTAAAGTTAATTCAAACAGCTTAACAATAGAACGAAGTCTGGCAAAATTGCTAATGACCGCATTGAGTTAAGCAAAACACAAAAGTGGTATTCTTAGTGTGTAGAAAGCTAAGTTTACCACTTTTATTATGAGTGTACTCTACCAGAAAAATTATACTAAAATGAAGTTTCAGCGTGTCTATGCAAATATTTATACGAAATATTTGCCGTGTTATTAGATTTTTCCTATATTTGCAGCTAATTATAACAACCTTGCTTTTGACGGCATCTTACTAAAAACCGTGGATAGTCGAAGGAGGCATCTTTTAATACTTAAACAACATGAGAAAAGATCTTGAGATTTTTGATCTCATCGAGCAAGAGCACCAACGCCAATTAAAAGGCATGGAGCTGATTGCTTCGGAAAACTTCGTCAGCGACGAAGTAATGCAGGCAATGGGGTCTTACCTAACCAACAAGTACGCTGAGGGATATCCTGGAAAGCGTTATTACGGTGGTTGTCAGGTAGTAGACGTAGTAGAGAACCTCTGCATCGAGCGTGTTAAGAAGATATTCGGCGCATGCTGGGCTAACGTGCAACCACACTCTGGGGCACAGGCTAACCAAGCCGTTCTTGCTGCTGTTCTCCAACCGGGCGACACTTTTATGGGACTCGACCTGAACCATGGCGGCCATCTTTCGCATGGTAGCCCAGTGAATAACTCTGGTATTCTCTACCACCCAATTGGTTACCAACTCGATAAAGAGACGGGACGTGTAGACTACGACCACATGGAAAAACTAGCACGCGAGCACAAGCCAAAGCTCATCATTGCAGGTGCGTCTGCCTATAGCCGTGAATGGGACTATGCACGTTTCCGCAAGGTAGCTGACGAAATTGGTGCTATCTTTATGGTAGACATGGCTCACCCTGCAGGATTAATTGCTGCGGGACTGCTTGAAAATCCAGTTAAGTATGCTCACATCGTAACAACCACTACACACAAAACACTGCGTGGTCCGCGTGGAGGTGTTATTATGATGGGAGAAGACTTTGACAATCCATGGGGAAAGAAAACTCCAAAGGGTGTGGTAAAGAAGATGTCGCAACTTCTCGACTCTGCTGTGTTCCCAGGAAACCAAGGTGGTCCGTTAGAGCACGTTATTGCTGCTAAAGCTGTTGCATTTGGCGAAATTCTACTTCCAAGCTGGAAAGAATATGCAACACAGGTGAAGAAAAACGCTGCTGTGCTTGCCGACGAACTTGTAAAGCGTGGATATGGCATCGTTTCTGGTGGTACAGACAACCACTCTATGTTGCTAGACTTACGCACTAAATTCCCTGAACTAACTGGTAAGGTTGCAGAGAATGCTCTTGTTGCTGCTGATATCACAGTGAATAAGAATATGGTACCGTTCGATACCCGTTCTGCATTCCAAACCTCAGGTATACGCCTTGGTACAGCTGCTATGACTACTCGTGGAGCAAAAGAAGACCTAATGGTGCTTGTTGCAGAACTTATAGACAAGGTTCTTTCTGCACCAGAAGACGAAAAGGTCATTGCAGATGTTCGCAAGAAGGTAAATGAAACAATGAAAGAATATCCATTGTTCGCTTACTAACCAAAAACAACAAAAAACATTTCTCATAGCTTAAAAGACTCCCTCAATGGTCTCTCCATAGAGGGAGTTCTTTCGTTTTATAGCACCATAACGCTTAAAATGGCTTATGTTTATAGGTGGTATAACCTCTTTAAAACCACATATTTATATTCTCGATGATGGTTTTATGCTTCTTGCCCTTCTTTGCTACGAATATGTATAATAACAATAGAGAGGTTTTATAAATTTAACTCCAAATGGATAATTAAACCACAATATGTATAGTTTTTATCACGATGTATTGTTTGCTAACATATTTTATTTTCTTATCAGCATCTTATCTGTCTTTTTAATTTGACATAGCTCGCTACGTCTGCTTTGCAACTATAGCCAATTTGCTCGCTAATAAAGCAAAATATGTTTATGCTATAACAACCTATTAGGGTTAAATAGACTATTAAGGTTTTGCTATATTTTGTGTTATTATTGAACAAACGCTTTAACTTTATAATAAAAATGTAGCAAACAACGGCAAGTTGTAACGTAAAACAATACACCAGCAAAGAACCAGAAAAACACAGAACGCAATGCCATAAATAATATATTAATTCCACCGAATTATACACTCCAATATCTGCGGAACAAATGTGGCGAAATGGTGGCACACATAGTGGGCATTCGTTTCAGATATCTGTGAGCATCGTTTCAGATATCTGTGAGCATCGTTTCAGATATCTGTGAATATCGTTTTAGATATCTGTTTTTCACCACTTAGATATTATGAAGAAACTCTGCTTTTATAGTTTCTTACCAACCCGGTAGTAATGCAATTAATTCTGTTAATGCACTTTTTTTAATCTTTCTTTTGTTTTTTGTCTACAAAAATTTGCTATTCTTCTAATATTTTATAACTTTGCAATATATTACAAACACCAGAACAACCCAATAACTATATAAGACTTCTCATCTAAATGGTTGCGATGCGCAACTTTGTAGCATAACAATGTCTACATTTACAACGAAATATGTATAATCATAAAATCGCAAGGTGATTCATTCACTGGAGAAAGGTTAGTTAATTGATAATAACTTATGAGAATATTAAACTTCCTCTTTAGCCGTTCAAAGCAGGAGCAAGATAAACCTATTAGAGACAAATTGAAGACCAGAAAGGATTTTGAGAGAGTTCTGGCAGAAGATTTGGATATAATGGAAACAACTAAAGCGAGAATAGATACAGCAAAAGATATAAATTTGTATATGTATCGTTCTCTTAGCTATAGTTATATCTTAATTCTTCAATCTAAGTATTCTGTTGATGCCAAAATAGACGAACTGCGCGATATTTATATAAAATCTATGTATTATTTCTTGCAGGCGTTTAATAAAAGAAATCCAATTTATGCAGATATACTGAATTATGTTTCGTTGGGTGTACTATTAAATATTCCCGATAATAACTTCAGGCAACTGATTGACTATGTAAAACAAATGGATAAGCAGGCAAAACCATCTGGCTGGACACCAGACTTGTTGCTCTGGTTTATGCTGAACTCTAGACTGAAAGAGCAAGAGAAGCTGAAATATGCAGAGACACTTGCTTATCCCCGATTGTATAACGGACTGTATAAGGTGATACAGGCACCAAATGCTGCCGCTGCCAAAGATGCCCTTAACAAGTATCTTGATAAGTGGTATAATCTCAATAGCAATGCACCATGGTATAACAGTCATCTGAAAGATAACTGTTATCGAGGCTATTGGGCGTGGGAGGTTGCAGCCGTTGCTAAGATAATGCACATAGACGATTCAGACTTAAAGAACAATCAGTATTATCCTTATGATATGGTGCATTGGGCAGACAATGAAACTACTGCAAAAGAGTAACCTACGGAACAAACGGTAGCTAAACCGTTTTAAAACCAAATGGGTACTTAGACACAATATGTATAATTCTTATTGCTATGGAATTGTTTGCTAACATCTTTTATCTTCTTATTGGCATTTTGCCAGTAGTTGTAACTTTACGTAGCCCGTTACGCCTGTGTTACAACGACAGACAGATGCTCAATAATAAACCGAAATATGTTTATGCCCTAACTATCGATTTTGGTTAAACCACATAGCTTATAGCATTATCTGTGTTTCTTCTTTTCGCAAAAAGTAAAAAACAGCAGTGCATCATATCACATTATAGACGTAATAAAAACATAAATCAAAGAGAATAACATTAACTTAACATTAAACAATGAATATTGCCACTCCATCTAAAGACCAAGGGGCTTCTATCAGACCTGTATATGTAGGAGCAGACGATAATGATGAAACAAAACCAGTAGACGCATCAAACTTTGAATTGTTCCACAACATTATTACTCCAAATGCAAGGCTCTATTAAGCCTTAATAAAGAAACAACAAACTACGACTTTAATTTGCAGAGAGATATGTTTACAGCAATACCTCTCTGCATTGCTTATGCTTTGTTCTTCCATTATCTTTTTACAGTGGTGTAATCCACTGCAAACATATAGTTTGAAAAGTAATGCAGAGGACTTAGTTATAACCCTATATATATAATAAGGTGTAATATCATTATATTCTATCATAGTTCTAATGCCTGAATTAGACTAAAGTTACTGTTAAGAAACAATAAAGAAACCACGCATAACTTGTAAAGTCAATAAGTTTTAAGTATATTTGCAACAACATAAAATTGGATTAGGGAAACTAAAATAACGACTTAACACCAGTTTTTGGATAACAATTTTGTTTAATTTATAAGACGAAAGAAATGGAAATACGTAAAATTGCCTTATCGCTCGTAGCAGCAATGGCACTTGGTACAACAGCAGTACAAGCTCAGTGTACAAACAATTGCAAGAAAAGCACTACCACAAAAGCTAAAATTGGTACTACAGTAAATCGTTTTGAGAAAGACTTAAAGTGCGACGAAGCAAAAGTAAAAACAGCTGCTCACAAGGCAGGTTGTGCATTCAAATGCGATGCTAAAAAGGTTGGAGCTGCTGTAAAATGCGACGAAGCAAAAGTAAAAACAGCTGCTCACAAGGCAGGTTGTGCATTCAAACGCGATGCAAAGAAAGTTGGAGCTGCTGTGAAACGCGACGAAGTGAAAGCAGGAAAGGCAGTAAAAAAGACCTATACTAAAGCAAAGAACGCTTTAAAGAAGTAGAAATAAACATTAACAGCGATATTTACAAAGCCGAGTCGGCACACAAAATAAAATAAGCTGTCAAGAAGGCAGAATAGAAAGAACTAAGAAACTAAGTAGCCAATGCAAACCGCATAGAAAGCAGACAAGGTTTCCATAGAATATAAAGAGTGTGCATATCGACTTTCGTCGCATAAGAAAGTATTGCCCCAGAAAGAAAGCTATATATAGCCATATTTTGGGGCATTTGCTTTGAAGCGTTGAAACATAACAAAACAACTAACCAAAATACCACTGACATAGTATGACTTTTGGCATACAGTTTGCAATGAATACCGTGTAACGAACAAAAAGGAGGATATGAGATGTTAATAAAGTATATTTTATGAGTTAATATTTTGCTATTCAATAAATGTTTAGTAACTTTGCACAATATTCCGTCTATCCAGACGGAGCATAACACCATATTTAATATTTAGGTATATTTTATCTAATGCGACAACTTAAGATATCAAAAAGTATTACCAATCGTTCCAGTGAGGCACTAGACAAGTACTTAGTGGAGATTGGACGTGAACCAATGATTACCGTTGATGAAGAAATTGAGCTTGCTCAGGAAATTCATAAAGGCGGCAGAAAAGGCGAACGCGCAAAAGAGAAACTTATAAAAGCGAACCTACGCTTTGTGGTTTCTGTTGCCAAACAATACCAACACCAAGGACTTTCGCTTACCGACCTAATAGACGAAGGTAACATTGGACTTGTGAAGGCAGCTGAAAAGTTTGACGAAACACGTGGATTTAAGTTTATCTCGTATGCAGTTTGGTGGATTAGACAAAGCATACTGCAAGCCATTGCAGAGCAAAGTCGCATAGTGCGTCTGCCTTTAAATCAGGTGGGAGCAATTTCAAAGATAAACCAAGTAACCAACGAGTTCATTCAAAAGCACAATCGTCGTCCTTCTATCCACGAGTTAGCCGAACTAACAGGCATTGATGAGGCACGCATTCACCAAAGTCAGAATGCCGACAACCACCACATGAGTATAGATGCGCCATTTAGCGACGACGACGATAACTCTATGAGCGATATGTTGGCATCGGGAGAAGACTCTCGAACAGACCGCGGTGTAGACTTCGAATCAATGTCGGACGATCTTAAATCGGTGTTACAGAACACACTGAAAGAGCGCGAACGCAAAATAGTGATAGAATGTTTCGGTATAGGCTGTCAGGAAAAGGGCTTAGAAGAAATAGGCACCGAAATGCAACTTACACGCGAGCGTGTACGCCAAATACGCGAAAAGGCGATAGAAAAAATACGCTTAAGTGGTAACGCACGTGTGTTAATGAAGTATCTTGGTTAATGTAATAAAAGTGTAAAGCAGGTATGCAGGCACACAACAACGTTTCTCTGCAAATGTTGTTACATATATAATAAGGTGTAAGAATTGTATACATTGCGAGTAAAAGAAAGATGCTCGCAACGTAAAATGAGCACCAATATATTTAGATAATAGCACATATCACCCCATTGTCAATAAGATAATGGGGATATTTGTTTAGAAAAAGTCTGTTATTACCACTATATTTTTCTCTACTCGCTTGTTTTTTCGTTGAAAATCATTATCTTTGCAAAGTCGTTACAACCTTTCTGCCACTATAAAATAGCAGGAACAGCAATATAATGACAGTAAGAATATTTTGAAAAAGCAAAAATAATAATATCATAAACAAGAAATAACATCTTGTCTGCCAATCCACAATCAGTAGGTAAAGCAGGCAAATATAAGTTTTAACAAACAAATTAATGGAAGAATTTGAACTCATTGCCAAGACCTTTATGGGGTTAGAAGAGGTTTTGGCGCAGGAGCTCACCCAGCTGGGAGCTAACAACGTACAGATAGGACGGCGTATGGTATCGTTCACCGGAAACAAAGAAACAATGTATCGCGCCAACTTCCAGCTGCATACAGCCATAAGAGTGCTAAAACCTATAGCACATTTTAAGGCTAAGAGTGCCGATGATATGTACGATGAAGTTAAGAAAATAGACTGGAGTAAGTACATCTTAAAAGGCAAAACATTCTCGGTAGACTCAGTAGTCTACTCTGAAGAGTTCAAAAACTCAAGGTTTGTAACCTATAAAGTGAAAGATGCCATTGTCGATCAGTTCCGTGAAAATACAGGCATCAGACCAAATATATCGGTGAGCAATCCAGATATTCGACTGAATATCCATATTGCTGAAGACAAAGCAACACTGTCGTTAGATTCTAGTGGAGAGTCTTTGCATCGTCGAGGATATCGTCAAGAAAGCGTAGAAGCTCCATTAAACGAAGTGCTTGCAGCTGGTATGATATTGATGACAGGCTGGAAAGGAGAAACAGACTTCATTGACCCTATGTGCGGTTCGGGTACTCTGCCTATCGAAGCAGCTCTCATTGCACGTAATATCTCGCCAGGCGTATTCCGCAAAGAGTTCGCTTTTGAAAAGTGGCCAGACTTCGATCAGGAACTTTTCGATATGATATACAATGACGATTCACAAGAACGCGAGTTCGAGCATCATATTTATGGCTACGATGTAGACATGAAAGCAGTGAACACTGCAAAGATAAACGTAGCTGCAGCAGGCTTCTCTAAAGATATAACGATAGAGAACAAAGACTTTAAAAACTTTACTCAGCCAGCTCAGAAGAGTATTATTGTGATGAATCCTCCATACGGAGAACGCATCTCTACACCTAATCTGTTAGGTACATACAAAATGATAGGTGAACGCTTAAAGCACCAATTCATAGGTAACGAGGCTTGGATTCTATCGTATCGGGAAGAATGCTTTCGTGAAATAGGACTGAAGCCAAGTATTAAAATACCAGTGTACAACGGCTCGTTAGAATGCGAATTTCGACGCTATCAAATGTTCGATGGTAAATTAGACAACTTCCGTGCAGAAGGTGGTATTGTGAAAACAGAGGACGAAAAGCGCGAAATGGCACAAAAGCATCGCTTTAAAAAGAACCGTGAATTTAAGAAAAGACTCGATGAAACCGAAGAAAACGAAGAAGGAGATATACGCTCTTTCACGTTCCATAGCTTTGAACACAATATATCTATAGGTGGAAAGAAAAGCGAAAACGGTAGACGAGGCGGACGTAAGAACTTCCGAAAAGATGACCACTTCGACGATGAAAGAGGAGCTTTTCAAGGAAAAAAGAAGTTCGATGGTAAGCGATTCGATAAAGGAAACAAAGGAAATAAGTTTCGTAAAAAAGATAAATATAATACAAATGAAGACTAAGAACCTAATAGTAACTACAGGATTAGCAATAGCAACCCTATGTTTAGCATTGCCTAACAACGCTATGGCACAGAAAACATTTACACTCGAAGACCTTAATTTCGGTGGCAAGAACTTTCAGAACCTACGGGCAGAAAACCGTTATACCACGTGGTGGGGCGACCAGATAGTGCATTTAGAGAACAATAAATGCTCCATCGTAAACCCAAACACACTGAAAGAAACAACATTATTCACGCTTGATGACATTAATGCTATACTTTCAAAAGACAATAGCGACAGAACTGTGCGTTCGTTGTTCCATGTTTCTTTTCCATCTGCCAATCAACCATTGGTGCAGATACCCACCAGAAAAGAACTTCTAACAATAAATTTTAAAACTAAAAAGATAGAAAGCTCAACCGAAACTGTTGCTGATGCTCAAGCACAAGCTTATAATAAAGAGTCGAGAGCAATAGCTTACGTGCAGAACAACCAACTATTTGTTACAGATAATACTGGAAAAACAACACAACTCACTAACGATGGTTCACGCAATATAGTGTATGGCGAAGCTGTACACCGCAACGAATTTGGTATTAAAGGCGGTTTGTTCTGGAGCCCAACAGGTAATCGTCTTGCATTCTACCGTATGGACCAAAGTATGGTAACCGATTATCCACTTGTTCATATACCAGAGGTAGATTGGAAGCCAGCAAAAGGCGAATCACGTATAGCAACACCAGAACCCACAAAATATCCTATGGCGGGAGAAAAGATTCACAATGTAACCGTAGGCGTGTACGATATAAATACCAAGAAAACAATTTACCTTGATGCTGGCGACCCGACCGACCGTTATTTCACTAACATTCAGTGGAGTCCAGACAGCAAAATCATTTATATGTTCGAACTAAATCGCGATCAGAACGATTGTCGTTTGGTGTCATACAATGCAGAGACTGGCAAGAGAATTGCCGAATTGTATCGTGAGACCGATGCTAAATACGTTGAACCAACTCATCCTATCCTCTTTTTGCCATGGAATGCCAATCAGTTTATTATGCTTTCGCAAAAAGATGGTTACAATCATATCTACTTATTCAATAAAGATGGTAAGCAAATAAAGCAGATCACAAAAGGTAACTGGGTAGTTATGGATGTGTTAGGCTTTAATAGCAAAGCAAAATCTATTGTCTATGTGTCTAACGAATGTAGTCCAATACAACGCAATACATGGTCTGTGAATGTTGAAAATGGCATCCGTACCTTGTTAGATAATGGTCGTGGCTACCACAATGCAACACTTAGCGATGGTGGAAAATACCTTGTAGACAACTACACTGAACCTACTGTACCACGAAAGATTGATATTACTACCATAGGAACACACCCCACAATTAAGAATTGGCTTACTGCGAAAGACCCATGGAGTGGCTTTAACTTGCCAGAGTATAGCTCTGGTTCGTTGAAAGCTGACGATGGCACTACCGATTTGTATTGGCGAATGGTAAAACCCATTGGATTCGACCCATCAAAAAAATACCCAACCGTGATATATGTATATGGTGGACCACACGCCCACAACGTTGATGCAAGCTGGCATTACGGCTCTCGCTCGTGGGAAACCTATATGGCACAGAAAGGATATTTGCTATTTATTATAGACAATCGTGGTAGCGAAAATCGTGGAAAAGCATTCGAACAAGCCACTTTCCGTCAGCTCGGACAGGTTGAGATGCGCGACCAGATGCAAGGAGTGAAGTATCTGAAGACATTACCATTTGTTGATGCCGACCGAATAGGTGTGCATGGCTGGTCGTTTGGTGGTTTCATGACAATTTCGCTTATCACAAACTATCCTGAAACCTTCAAAGTGGGTGTTGCCGGTGGTCCTGTTATCGATTGGAAGTGGTACGAAGCCATGTATGGAGAACGCTATATGGACACGCCGCAAACAAATCCAGAAGGCTATGCAAAGACTTCACTTTTGACGAAAGCTAAGGATTTGAAGGGAAAACTACAGATAATAACAGGCTTAAACGACCCTGTAGTGTTGCCGCAACACTGCCTTACTTTCATTAAGGCATGCATAGCTGCAGGAACACAGCCCGATTTCTTTGTGTATCCTGGTGAACCTCACAATATGAGAGGACACCAAAGTGTGCATTTACACGAGAGAATTACACAATATTTCGAAGACTATCTGAAGTAAAAAACATTAGACAAACAAACACTAAACATAAAAAAATAAAACTCTAACGTAAAGGAGTAAAGGCGCTTATGAAGATATTATTGTTAGGTAGTGGCGGCCGTGAGCACGCCTTGGCATGGAAGATAGCACAGAGCAAGAAGTGTGAAAAGCTATTCATTGCGCCAGGAAATGCAGGCACAAAAGCTTGTGGCGAAAATGTTGCAATAGGTGTAAACGAGTTTGAGAAACTTAAAGCATTTGCAGCAGATAATGCTATAGATATGGTTGTTGTAGGTCCTGAAGACCCATTAGTTGGTGGAATATACGACGATTTTAAACAAGACGAACGCACAAAGCATATACCAGTTATCGGTCCATCTAAGTCTGGTGCGGTACTCGAAGGTAGTAAAGACTTTGCCAAAGGCTTTATGCAACGCCATTCAATACCAACAGCAGCCTATGCCACCTTCGATAGCACCACGTTAGAAGAGGGATTAAAGTTTCTTGAGACATTAAAACCACCTTATGTGCTAAAGGCTGATGGCTTAGCAGCAGGAAAAGGAGTGTTGATTGTGTCTGATTTAAACGAGGCAAAGCACGAGTTAAAGCAGATGCTTGGTGGAATGTTTGGCAATGCGTCAGGAAAAGTTGTTATCGAAGAATATTTGTCGGGTATAGAGTGTTCTGTTTTTATACTCACCGATGGCACTAACTATCAGATACTTCCAGAGGCAAAAGACTATAAACGAATTGGCGAGGGCGACACCGGACTTAATACTGGCGGTATGGGAAGCGTTTCGCCTGTGCCTTTTGCTACCCACGAATGGATGCAAAAAGTGGAACATCGCATTATAAAACCAACAGTGAATGGGTTGAAACAGGAAGGTATAAACTATAAAGGTTTTATTTTCTTTGGTCTTATTAATGTAGATGGCGACCCAATGGTGATAGAATATAACTGTAGAATGGGCGATCCTGAAACAGAAAGTGTTATGTTGCGTTTAAAAACAGATATTGTAGACCTGTTCGAAGGGGTGGCAAATGGAACATTAGACCGTTGTAAGATAGAAACCGACACTCGTTCTGTGGTTTGTATTATGTTGGTAAGTGGTGGATATCCAGGAGCTTATACAAAGGGATACCCCATTAGCAACTACGATTGTTCAGAGAATACGGTGCTCTTCCATAGTGGAACAACTATCAAAGATGGGCAACTTGTAACCAATGGTGGGCGTGTTTTGGCAGTTTCGTCGTATGGTCCCACTAAAGACGAAGCTTTGTTTAAGAGTTTCACTGAAGCTGAAAAGATAGAATTTACAGGCAAATACTTCCGTAAAGATATTGGTAGCGACTTATAAGTGCACTATTTAGTAAGGAATGAATATAAGGCGCAAACTACTACAAAACAGAATTTCAGAGAGCAGATGGGCACCAGCAGTAATGTCCTTCTTCTCTATTTCGGTATGGACAATGGTTTGTATCAACGATACATTTGCCATTGTTCCATTGCTTTGTATGCTTTTTTCAACCTTTCTAATGATGGAGCTCAACAACACAAATGCCCTCATACGTATTTTCAGTCGTATGGTGTCGTGTTGTTATATGGCGCTCACTACTATGGCAACTTTCCAGTTTGTATCCATCAGAGCTGCCAGTGTAGCACTTTGTATAGTAGGTTCTTACATTTGTTTGTTTCGTTGCTATCAAGACAAGTATTCGCAAGGCTGGGTATTCTACGGTTTTCTTTGTCTTGGTCTTAGCAGTATAGTGTGGGTGCAGACACTCTATTATGTCCCAATTATATGGATACTAATGCGTACACGTCTTCAGGCAACAAGTGTTCGCAACTATATTTCGTCTATATTTGGTCTTCTTTTACCAAATATTGTTGCACTTAGTGTTGTGCTTTATCAAAGCGAATGGCAAGTGGTGGTGCGCCATTTTGGTGAGCTTCTAACCTTTGGTAGTTTTGCAAACTATTGGTTGCTTTCTATAAATCAGATTCTTACAGGTGTGTGGATAATACTTTGTGCTATTATTGGAACCGTTCACTATTTGCGTAAAAGGCGTTCCGATAGTATACGTACGCGTATGCTTTACAGCTTTTTTGTTCAAATAAACATACTTTCCATATTGTTTTTATGCCTGCAACCGCAACATTTCGATGCTATTCTTGGTATCATTATCGCATCAACCTCACCACTTATTGCTCATTTCTTTGCATTAACTAATACCAAATTCACCAATTTTACTTTCAAATTCCTTACGCTTGCAACCCTTGCAATAACGGTTTTCAATTTTCTCTCTTATCTGCGTTAAGTCTAATTTGGTACTATTACATTGGTGCTATCTCGTTTTATGTCAAATAAAACAAGTAGCTATTTTATAGAACAAAATATGTTTAGCTCTAACGACTTATTTGAGTTTAACGAATCCCACTATTCGTCTTTTATACGCTAAACCAACAATTAGCACTTTGCCAGATTTCCGTTTTATTGTTGAGCAGACTAATTCATTTTATAACGAAAATATAGCGAGCAGTGGCACGTTTGAGAAACAGGCAAAACAGCAAACAATAAAGCAAACGAAAGCAGAATGTAGCACTATTATATGGGAAAGATATATTACACCCTAATAGTCTGTTTTAGATTACTGTTTTTCCAATCTTATAGCCCTAAAAAACTTATACAATGGTTTTAATTTTCATCACTTCTAAGTATTTAACAGTCAGTTGTATACCAGCTACCATCGTTTTAGATATCTGTCGTGTTCGTTTCAGATATCTGTCGTGTTTGTTTCAGATATCTGTC
>ERZ773013.808-NODE-808-length-19501-cov-4.185591_pt1 | contig 19501 bp, 15 predicted proteins | sample MGYA00511670_ERZ773013 | MGnify/ENA primary metagenome ERZ773013 (study PRJEB29015, sample SAMEA2738120) | human oral metagenome | biome: human oral; feature: human-associated habitat; material: saliva | place: China | collected 2257 ... | reverse complement strand
TTCGTATTTGTTTGTCATCAACATCTTTGAACGAAGTTCCTTTGGGTATGTATTGCCAAATGAAACGCATTCGCCTATCTCATGATACGGGTTGGGAGGCTCGTTATGGTATTTACCTCGATGATGGTTGGTACTATGTCTATCGTAGTGAGATACTTCTCAATCGCTTCCTTATTGAACCGGCGACAGAGAATACTTATTGCATCTCGCGAGTGCAATACTGTCGCAACCACCCGCAGGGAAAAACGTATCAAGCTCTCATCGAAGCTCTTTGGGAGGATGGCCTGGATATGTCTGATTGTTCTCAATATGACGCTTGATGTACAGATGTGAAGGTTGTAGTCTATCTTCTCGCCTTTGACGCCTTTCTAGTCTGGTGTATAGGATTCTTTTTCTTTGAAACCCTTTAGAGATGTGCGGATTTTCTCCGCTAGATTGGGATAGCTTCGCTAAATTTGTAGAACAATTCGAGATTGACTTACTTGATTGTTTGTGAGTATAAAGGAGTCTTGATTGCAGAAGGTACAGATATGAAACTAAACGATATCGATATTGAGGTAGAGCAAAAGCCTATAAAGAACCTCCATTTGGCGGTCTACTCACCGGATGGGAGGGTACATGTATCTGCACCAGAAAGCTATTCAGAAGAGCAGATTCGTTTGTTTATTCTCAAGAAATGGGTTTGGATCATTCAGAAACGTAAAGACGTAACATCCTATACTGTACAGGATGAGCGCGAATACGTATCCGGAGAAGCACATTATTACAAAGGAGGCTTATATCGCCTTAAAGTAATAAGAGACAACAGTTGTACCCACCACGTAGGGTTAGAGGGAGACTATATCAAAGTGTATGTCCATGAGCGCACTACCAAAGAGAATATTGCCAATGTTCTCTGGGCTTGGTATAAGGAGCAGCTTACTCCAGTCCTTGAGCAATATGTTGCAAAATGGGAGAACATTCTTGATGTCAAAGTCTCAGAATGGACGATTCTTCAAATGCCGTCTAGCTGGGGCAAGAGTCATAAAGCTACCGGTAAGATCAAATTTAATCTCCAGTTGGCAAAGAAACCTTTGAACTGTATTGAGTATGTTGTTGCTCATGAGTTGATTCACCTTATAGAGCAGAACCATACCGATAAATTCCATCACATCCTTGGAATGTATCTCCCAGAGTGGAGAAAGATTAAAGAACAATTAAATGAATTCCCTCTATAATATGGCTAACTATCAAGAACAAAGGGAGCGAGACTATCAGAGTACTCTTGTAAAGAGGTTCCAAAAAGAATTGGGATATACCTACCTTGGCAACTGGCAATATGCTCAAGGAGCTGCAGTTAATGATCAAGGGAAGGCAAATTTTCCGATCCTTGATGATGAGGTACGAGCTTTCTTGACGAAGCAAGGGCGTACAGAGTTGCAAATAGAGGATGTATTAACTCAATTAAAGAGCAAGGCGCGTCTTGCCGATCCGAAGAAGAATAGCCTAACCCAGTGTAATAATGAGTTATACGATACGCTCATAATGGGTGTAAAATCGCTGCCCACCCTAGAAGGCACTCATGAAGATGTGATGCTATTCGACTTTGATAATATTAGCAATAATCATTTTGCCATTGTCGAAGAGGTAAGCTATATCGATCCTCTATTGGGCAAGAACAAGCGTCCGGATATTGTTGTCTATGTGAATGGTATTGCTCTTGCTGTCATCGAATTGAAGCGCAGTCTTGTCAATTGCGAGGAGGGAATCAAGCAACATCTGAGCAACGAACTTGATTTTATCCCTTCTTTCTTCACTACGGTACAGTTCACCATTGCATCTAACGATGGTGTGGACTTCTGTTATGGAACGATCGGCACACCTCTGGCCTTCTGGTGTAAGTGGAAGAGAGACACAACTAAGGTGGGCGATACCCTCTCTGAGCAGGAAGCTTACTCCATGTTCTTCAACAAAGAAAACTTTATGTTCTTCTTCCGTTACGGTGTACTCAACGATGGTGGTGTGAAGAAGGTACTGCGTCCTCATCAGATCTATGCAATCAAAGCAGCTGCAGGCCGAATGCCCAAGAAAGAAAGCGGTGTTATCTGGCATTCGCAGGGATCGGGTAAGAGCCTTACAATGGTGGCGTTGGCGGCTTATATTCGTAGGAACTATCAGAATCCGAGGGTCGTTGTTATCACAGACCGTAAGGAACTTGATATACAACTTGCCAACACCTTCATCAAGGGGGGCAACAAGCTTCATCATGCTTATTCAAGCAGTGACTTGCTCGAAACTCTCAACCAGGGCGAAGAATGGCTTATTTGCTCTTTGATCCATAAGTTTGGTGCTCATACATCTGAGGATGAAGCTGAGAAGGATGAGTCTGGCACCAAGGTTAGTCTTGATGAATACCTCAATGATCTTCAGGCCATTATTGCACAGAAGTATGGGAGCAACTTCAGCGTAAAAGGGGAAAACATTTTTGTTTTTGTGGATGAGTGCCACCGCACACAGAGCGGACGACTACACGAAGCTATGAAGGCTATCATGGGCAAGGAGATTATGCTGATAGGCTTTACGGGCACTCCTCTCTTGAAGAAGGACAAGGGAGATAAGTACAAGGCTATCAAGAACATGTCTGAGCTCACCTTTGGCCCATACATTCATAAATATCTGCACAAGCAAGCCGTTGAAGACAAGGTCATTCTTGACTTTCAATATGAATATCGCAACGTAGAGCAGCAGCTTACTAGTAAGAGTAAGATCGATCAGAAACTGGCAGCCCTTACAGCCGGGCGTGACCTCACACCCGAGCAGCAGAAGATGGTGGAGGAGCGCTGGGCAACTATGGAACGAATCTATTCGACCAAAGAGAGAATAGAGCGTATTGGTTACAGCATACTCGATGACCTCGGCTATGGCTTACTGAAGAATGACTGGTGTAATGCTATGTTGGTGGCGGGTTCTATCTATCAGGCTTATCGCTATTATGAATTCTTCTCAAGAAGTGATCTTAAAGGGAGGTGTTCGGTAGTGACGAGTTATGACCCTGCAGATAGAGATCTTGCCAATGATTCTGCAGACAACAACAAGACTACCGAAGCTAAATACAAATACGACTGGGCCAAACAGTCTTTCCTCGATGCCGGAGTTCGTAATGCAGAGGAATATGAAGAATGGGCAAAGGGCGTCTTTACCAGCCAGCCGGCTCAGATGAAGTTGCTTATCGTGGTCAATAAGCTCTTGACAGGGTTTGATGCCCCATCGCTACCATCCTATACATCGATAGTGAAATCAAGGATCACACGTTGTTCCAGGCCGTTTGCCGCGTCAATAGACTCGGTGAAGATATTAAGGATAAAAACGGCAATGTGATAGCCAAGACCCACAAAGAATTTGGAAGAATTGTCAGCTTCAAAAATCTCTTCAATAGCATCGAAGAAGCCGTGGTCAAGTTCAATGATGGCTCAGGATTCGAAGGCTTAGATGATGCTGATATTGAGGGCTTGCTCAATAGTGTTGTTGTCAAGTGTAAGGAGAGGTTGCTGGCAGCTACCGAGGCATACAAAGGGTTAAAAAGAATCTGGGAAAACAAGGATTTGACGGATTTGGAAGCCCTTGCAGACTACTATGTCTCTGAGATGGAGGGCGAAGGACTGGCTCAGGATCGTCGCAATGTTATGTACAGCATCACAAGTGGTATGGTCACAGCATACAACAATATGTCTGACTTCTTTGGCAAGTCTGACTTTACTCCCGAGCAGATCAATCAGTTTACAGCATACTCTCGTGAGGCCGGCACCATACAGTGCAAGGTGCGTCAGAAGTCGGGTGATAACTTTGACCCCCGTACACTTGACCCTGATATGCGTCAAATACTCGACCAACATATCCGTGCAGAGGAGGCTGATACCCTGGTAGCTTCGTCTGCAGACTTCTCTTTCCTTGACATGATCGACGATGCTACCGATACGGAGAAAGCTGCCGAGAAGGCAATCAAGACAGCTGGAGGTAATGCCAAAGGCGCATCGGAAATTATTGAAGGAAAGGCGCGCCGTGTAAATACGGACTGGAATAGTGGCGACGAAGAGGAGATGATGTTGTTTAGCGAAAAGCTCCAAGCCCTTTTGGACTACTTGAAGGAGAGCAAGGCCACGGAAATGGAGAGGATAATGGCGCTCATAGATCACATCAAAGCCGTCAAGCATGGCAACAACGCTCCGGCCGGGCTCGACAACAAACGTTGCAAAGCCCTCTGGAACAACCGTCACCTTTGGCATGCCCCTGAGGATAAGGACGAAGTCATTGAGCTAATCAAGAAAATTGATTCTTATATCTTCAAGAATGCTTCTCGAGATTGGAGGTCGCCCGATAGCAATGCAAGTTGTTATTTGCGCGAAGACTTACAAGAGCTTTGCCCAAGCTTGAGCGAGCAAGATATCTATGAGATTTATCGTCTCGCTGCCAGCAATTCATAGTTATTGATGCCATCAACTGTTTTAGAGCAAAAGGCGATTGTTAATGTCCTAAAGGGATTTGAAAAGGAAATTGAAGCCCTTGAGGTAAAGAAAGCTAAGTTTGAGCAGATAAAGCAAGGCATGATGCAGCAACTACTCACTGGGAAGATTCGATTGATATGACGAGACTGTCTGGGTTTAATGGGTAGACTCCGCCCCGTTGGGGTACTGGCTGATTTCTTTTTATTTTTAGGGCAGTAAGAGGGTTGAGTACTGCCTGAAAAGTTTTTCGTTTTAGCCCTAAATCCTACAAAATCTCAGGCTGAACCTCTTCAGCATTTCAGCTAACTTTCCCAGCCCTCTCCCCGAAGGGAGTTCTCTAACGCACAAAAAGGGTAAAAAGAAAGGCGCTCATTAATGGGCGCCTTTTCTTTTAGGTGTTGTGTCACTACCGGTTGTAGTCGGATTCCTATTTGCCGATGCAGAAGTGAGCGAATATGGAGTGGAGCACCTCCTCTCCGGTGATGGTGTGACCCGTTATTTCGCCGAGTGCCTCGAGCACGCAACGGAGGTCCAGAGTGATAAAGTCGGCCGAGACGTTGGCGTCCAAAGCCTTCAGCACGTTCCGAAGATGCGTTGCTGCCTTCTCTAGGGCGTGCAGGTGTCGTTCGTTTGTAATGAAAGTTTCCTCTTCGCTACTGCGCTCTTGTATTCCGCTTTTCTCTAGAAGTAGCTCTTGTAACTCCTCTAGTCCACGACCCTCTTTTGCCGATAGTAAGACGGGCATCTGTCGGAATGCCGAGCTAACCTCTGAGGCTAATGCATCTTGCTCTTCTCTCGTCAGAAGGTCTATTTTGTTGAGGAGAATGAGGCGATTCCCAGGGGATAGCGGGAGAGAGGCGAGTTGCTCTAGAGACGAGCTTAACCCCTCTTTCTGTATGCGTAATGCATCTAGGAGTACGAGGCTGAGGGTAGCATCTTCTGCCTTTTGTAGTGCTCGCTTTATTCCCAGCTGCTCGATAGGGTCTTGGGTGTGGCGCAGGCCTGCTGTATCTATGATGCGGAATAGCACTCCCTTTATCACCAGTCTCTCTTCGATGCTATCGCGAGTGGTGCCCTCTATATCGCTTACAATGGCGCGATCCTCTCCCAGTAGGGCGTTGAGTAGTGTGCTTTTACCCGTATTGGGTTGTCCGATAATGGCAATAGGGATGCCCTCTTTGAGGTGTTTCCCTTGTGTAAAACTGCCGATGAGTTGCCCGATGCGTTGTTGGATAGCGGTGGCAAGAGTGCGTAATGCTTGGCGATCGGCAAACTCTACATCCTCTTCGCTGAAGTCCAATTCGAGCTCGAGCAGCGAGGCAAACTCGAGTAATTGATCGTGCAGAGAACTTAATTCTTGACTTAATTTCCCCCTTAATTGCTGCAAGGCAAGGCGGTGTTGGGTGGCACTCTCGGCTGCGATAACATCTGCAACGGCTTCCGCTTCAGCTAGGTCTCTACGACCATTGAGGTAGCTCCTAAGTGTGTATTCTCCCGGTTGTGCCGGTCGGCATCCCTCTGCTACAAGCCAGCGCAGGAGCGTTTGTACAATGTAGGGGGAGGCGTGGCAGGATATTTCCACGAGGTCCTCCCCCGTATAGGAGTTGGGGGCTTGGTAGTAGGTAACGACCACTTCGTCTAAGATCTCTCCCGAGCGACTTATTATCCCGTAGTAGGCATGGCGAGGTGTCCAACAATCTCTATGGGGAGAGAAAATTTGTTGGACGCAAGGGAGTGCCCGGCTGCCCGATACACGGACGAGGGCAATACCCCCTCCACGACCCGAAGCAAGGGCGCAAATGGTGGATTCGTCGGTGAGATGAGCTAGATTCATGAGACTCGGGAGAGAAGAGAGGCAATAGGTTGCTGCGTTAGGGGATGTACGAGCGTGGGGGCAATAGTGGCCAAGGGCTCCAGCACAAAGAGGCGCTTGAGCATCTGAGGATGAGGAATTTGGAGCCGATCACCTTGGTCTATGATCTCTTGATTGTACAGGAGAATATCAATGTCGATGGGGCGATCTTGGTAGGGCTCGTGGGGGAGATGCTTATGCCTACGCCCCAGAGATTGCTCTATGGCTTGCGTCCGAGAGAGCAGTTCGAGAGGCGTGAGAGGCGCGTACACAGCTACCGCTGTATTGAGAAAAGGGTGTGGCGAACTAAAGCCCCAAGGCTCGGTTTCTATGTAACGAGCAATGGACGCAATAGTGCCTATTTCGTCCCTTATCTTACGGATAGCAAGCGATAGCAACTCCCATCTCTCGCCTTGATTGCTCCCGAGAGATAGGTAAACCAAACTGAGCGGAGCCGACTTCTCCATCAAAGAACCCCCTCCGTTTTAGATAATAAGCATGGCATCGCCATAGGCTCCGAAGCGGTACTTCTCTTGCTTTGCCACTTCGTAGGCGTTCATAATGTTTTGGTACCCTGCCACAGCAGCTGCGTTCATGAGGAGAAGTGATTGCGGCATATGGAAGTTGGTTATGAGCGACGTTACAAATTCGATAGGGTAGGGAGGATAGATGTACTTATTGGTCCAGCCATCGAATTCCTTTACATATCCATCGGTGCTTACGGCGGTTTCGAGAGCACGAAGTACGGAAGTACCCACTGCTACGATATGCTTCCCTTCGTCACGGGCTTTGCGAGTAATTTCGCAGCATTCGGGCCCGATAAACATCTGTTCGTTGTTCTTTTTGTGCTTGGATAGGTCTTCAATGTCTTGATTTTCGAAGTTGCCCAACCCGTTGTGTAGGGTAAGGTACGCAAGACGGCAATCCGCAATTTCTAAGCGTTTGAGTAGCTCGCGACTAAAATGCAACCCTGCTGCAGGAGCAATAACAGCTCCCTCTTCGCTGGCGTATATGGTTTGGAAGCGTTCCAAATCCTCTTCGGTTGCATCTCGCTCCATGTACTTGGGTAGAGGAGCTTCGCCCAAAGCGTAGAGGTACGACTTGAATTCTTCGTGGGAGCCATCGTAGAGGAATCGGAGGGTACGTCCGCCATTGATTGTATTGTCGATAACCTCAGCCATGAGACCATCATCGGGCCCAAAATAGAGTTTATTCCCTATACGTATCTTACGAGCAGGGTCTACAAGTACATCCCATAGCTTGATTTGAGGGTTGAGTTCTCTCAAGAGAAAGACTTCTATCTTAGCATTCGTCTTCTCTTTTTTGCCGTAGAGGCGAGCCGGTATTACTTTGGTATTGTTGAAGACGAAGGTGTCACCCTTTCCGAAGTATTTGAGGATGTCTTTGAAAATACCATGTTCGATAGAGCCATCTTTACGATGTAAAATCATAAGACGGGACTCATCTCGATGCTCTACCGGATGTGAGGCGATTAATTCCTGGGGAAGATCGAAGTCGAACTCAGAAAGTTTCATAGCTATCTTAGTATTTAATCATTATCAATAGAGGCGGAGGAGAAGGGATCGGTGCCTTTCTACTCCTTTTAGTTTGAGAGGCAGATACTACTTTGAAGATGGGGGGACAATGGGGTCGAATCCCTCTTCGGTTAGTTCTGCATGGGCTAGAAAATCGGGCAACTCTGCCAGTGTGAGACTATCCTCTACCCGTACACTGCCCAGCTGCGTGCGCCGTAGAGCGGTGAGGTAGGCACCACTATGGAGCCTCTCCCCGAGGTCTCTAGCGAGAGAGCGTATGTAAGTGCCTTTGCCACAACTAATCCGTAAAGTTGCATAGGGAGGTTCGAAACTTACGACCTCTAGCTCGTGAATCGTAATGGGTTTGCCCTCCAGTTGGCAATCCTTTCCTTTACGTGCAAGGTCGTATGCACGTTTGCCCCCAACGGAGACGGCCGAAAATATAGGGGGGACTTGCAGCGTCGTGCCAAGGAACTCCCGAAGAGCCTCCTCCAGCATGCCCTGAGTTATATGCTCATAAGGATAATGGGCATCTTCGGGGTGCTCAAGATCGAAAGATGGGGTAGTGGCTCCAAATTTGAGGGTGGCTACATACTCTTTTCTGTTGAGCATTAGTTGCTCTATTTGTTTGGTGGCTCGCCCCGTACAGAGGAGGAGCAGGCCGGTTGCCTTGGGATCTAATGTACCTGTATGCCCTACCTTGATTTTCTTGAGTCCAACGGTTTGCTTCACCATGATGCGGAAGCGATTGACCACATCGAACGAAGTCCAATCGAGGGGTTTGTCTACGGCAATGATACTACCCATCCTGAGGGTAAGGGGTGCGATCGGTTTTCCATCTTGCGTCCGGGTATGCAGTACGATTTCGCTCATCTTTGCGCTATGCCCTCCTTAATCAATCGTAAGTTCTACCCCACAAGCTAGTAGGGTGAGGATGAGAATCCCCACGACAATACGATAGTATCCGAATACCTTAAATCCATAGCGTGTGAGGAAGTTGATGAAGAATCGTATAGCTACAAGAGCGAGAAGGAAGGCTACTACATTGCCAATAAGCAGGGTTTGCCAGTTCTCTGCAAAGATGGCTGAGCCAAAGCCTTTGTAGAGTTTATAGGCTTTGAGTAGGGTAGCACCAAACATGGTGGGTACCGCTAAGAAGAAGGAAAATTCGGCAGCCGTTCTGCGACTCAGCCCCTGTTGCTGCCCTCCTACGATAGTTGCCATGGAGCGAGATACCCCCGGTATCATGGCAATACATTGGAAAAATCCGATCCAAAGAGCATTCCCAAAGGTTATCTTCTCCCCTTGAGATTTACTGAATATGCGGTCTACAAACACCATGAGTACTCCGCCGAGGAGCAGCATCGTTGCTACTACCCAAACGCTGCCTAGTAGGGCGTCGATTTGCTTTTCTAGCAGTAATCCTAGCACTGCAGCAGGGAGGCATCCCACAGCGAGTTTGAGGTAGAAGAGGAAGAAGTCTTTCCAACGAGTGGATTTATCTCCGCTTGCGCCCATCTGTTGCGCCCCTGGAACGAAGAACCTACGCCAGTAGAGAACAACTACGGATAGTATGGCTCCGAATTGAATCATAACCGTAAAGGCACGACTATAATCAGTACTCTGCATCCCAAGGAGCCCTTGGGTGAAGATCATATGCCCCGTAGAGGAGATCGGCAAAAACTCTGTAAGCCCCTCTACAATGGCAAGGACAATAGACTCTAAAATGGTCATTGGCGAGGCGTTTCTTCGGATTTATCTTCCTTTTTCTTGTCTTGTCTCATGATGGCATAGATCATAAGTACAAACCCTATGAGGCATACTGCTGGTGCTACTACAATGCGACGAGCCGAGAATATCGCCGGGTTAAAGCTGATGCCATCCTCAGAGCCTCCTCCCATCATTAGGATAAAGCCTATAGCTACGAGAGCTATAGATGCGAGCATCAGTACGTAATTCTTCTTGCCAAAAATCATATATTGTATGGATTGATACTTAGGGAGATGCTTTTCTCTTTCGAATGATTTGCCCTCTATCTTACGAGGAGAGGTGCGAAGAAAATGAGAGAAGCTGCTCCCTTATCTTGTTAATTTCTTCTTTAGCTTAACACCATGCGCCCCCCATCCATCCGGATGTAACGGCGAGTGGCAAAGAGTGCCGTGATAAGGGATAGTAGCATCCCGAGAAGGGGAAGAGCAACCATCACAACGGCACAATGTAGATTAGAGATATAGCTTGTGGCTTGCTGCATGTAACGATCGGCTCCCCAAAGAGAAGCAAGCAGCAGAGCTACTGCAATACAGCCTCCCCACAGTCCATTCATCAAGCTATAGAGCAAAAAAGGACGGCATATAAAACCAAATTTTGCCCCTACCAACGTCATAGAACGAATCAAAAAACGTTTGGTATAAATCATAAGGTGGGTAGTATTGTTTACCTGTACAATAGCCATCAGGAGTAAAAGCCCTATCAAAAGCAAAAGGAGGTAGGATACTTTGGTCATCCTCTTGTCCACCGTGGAGAACATGTCTAGGCGATAGGAGAGTTGATCCACCCCATTTATCGACGCTATGTAGGCATCCACCAAAGGTAGACTATCGGGGTCGGTATATTCGGCTTTGAGGTGTAATTCGATAGAGGGGAGTAGGGGGTTGTGCCCAAGTACCAGTTCCGGATTTTCTCCTAGCTCCTCTTCCAGCTCCTTCGCTGCCTCTATCGGAGATATGTAGCGCACCTCCTTGATATACCTATGCTGAGCTAATTCTTGGCTCAAGGCTTCTGCCTTTTCGCCCTCCATCTCCTTATCAAGATTGATGGTGAAGGTAAGCCCTTCGCGCATTTCGCGCTCCATCCCTTTTTGTATTGACTCAAGAACACCAACCCAACCTAGGATAAAGAGGGGGATGGCAATACTTATGATAGCAATAAATCGAGTGTGAAATGAATACTTCCTCTTCTTGGGATGTGACATATATCTAGGCTTTTCTTACTCTGTCTGTCTCTATTTCTGTTTGGCAAATTTGCTCCTACATGAGGCTGAGTTTCCGTAAACAAACGTTCATTTAGTGCATAACTTCACCGCCTACAAAGTTACTATCTTTTCGTGATTCAGGCAATTTTACTCCCTTGTTACCACTCCGATGGAGCTTTCTTAGGTTCGTAGTGCTTTGCTTGCGTGTGGCTATCCGATCCAAAAAAAATCTCCGGAGGGAAAGAAATGGGTTCGATTTCCTTCTCCTCCGGAGGTAATGCTTAGGTATTGCTACCTAGTGTTTTGTGTTTAATCGATTGGTCCTTATTGCTTTATCAAGCTATAAGAGCGTGTCATAAAGTCGTGTAGACGCTCTCCTGAGAGCAAGCCACGACTGAGAAGAGCAAGGTCCCAAAGTTGTGCAAGCTGAGGAGCACCTTCTGCAAATGCCTTGATAAGGGAGGTGAGTTGCTCGCTCTTTTCGTCGATTTCTTTCGTGATATTGCCTCGACGAGTGCGTAGATCCTCAGCGATATCCTCCTCTTTCTTATCTCCGATCTCCTTCACTACTTCGGCACGCTCGTCGTGGAGTTTCTTTAGATCCTCTTGGAGAGACTGAAGAGAGTCCTTTGAGTTGCTCTTTAGCTCCGAGAGAAGTGTGCGCACGATAGGATGAGAAGCATTGACCACAAGGTTAAACGAATCGGGCAAAGTGCCGTAGAATGCCATCCCTTGTTGGAACTTGCTCATGTCTTTCATACGCCTAATCCATTCTCCTTGGATGAGTTCAACCGGTAGGGCTGTAGCTGAGGCAACATCTTTTGTTGCCACTTGTACGTGGAAAGTGCGTCCCTCCTCTTGTGGAGCCGTTTGCGTGAATAACTTGTTGAGAAGCTCCTCATCTTGCTGGTCGAGAGGCTCGTTGTTTGTCTCCTCTTTTACGATGAGTCGGTCTATGGTGTCGCTATCCACGCGAGCAAAATGTACCTTCTCTTGCTTCTGTTCCAGCATATTCATAAGGGGGAGCGCAAGAGGCCCATCCATCACAATTACGCTGTATCCCTTGTCGGTAGCCGCACGCATAGATAGGAATTGCTCCTCTTTGTCGGTTGTGTAGAGTATGCAGAGATTCCCGTCTTTGTCGGTTTGTTGGCTTTCGATCAGGGTACGATACTCATCGAAGGTGAAGTATTTGTTGTCGCAGTCTTGGAAGAGCATGGAGGGGAAGAGACGCTCATATGCTTTATCGTCGGTGAGCATCCCGTAATGCACGAATAGTCCGATAGAATTCCATTTTTCCTCATACCCCTTGCGGTCGTTCTGGAACAATTCTGCCAGCTTATCGGAGACTTTTTTGCTGATGTGCCGTGCGATTTTTTGAGCATTGGCATCATTTTGTAAGTAGGAGCGGCTTACATTTAGAGGAATATCGGGTGAGTCTATTACCCCTTCGAGTAGCGTGAGCCACTCGGGTACGATGTCTTCTACATGGTCGGTAACGAAGACCTGATTGCAGAACAGCTTAATTCTATTCTTTTGTAGCTCTACATTTGGTTTAATATCAGGGAAAAAGAGTACCCCTTTTAGGGTGAAAGGGTAGTCTACATTTAGGTGAATCCAAAAGAGAGGTTCGTCAGAAGTGGGGTAGAGTGAGCGGTAAAATTCTTTGTAATCCTCCTCTTTGAGGTCGTTGGGAGTACGCACCCAGAGAGGGTTGGTATCGTTGATTTGATTATCCTCATCGGTGGGTACCATCTTGCCATCCTTCCATTCTTCCTTTTTACCAAATAGGATGGGGATGGGAAGGAAGCGGCAATACTTATCGAGTAGAGCTCCTATTTTTTCTTTTTCTAGGAAGGCAAGGCTATCTTCGTCTACGTGAAGAGTGATGGTGGTACCACGATCGGTACGACTAGAAGGAGTCAAAGTATATTCCGGAGAACCATCACAAGACCAATGAACAGCTTCTGCCCCAGGTTTATAGGAAAGCGTATCAATCTCTACAGTATGTGCTACCATAAAGGCCGAATAGAACCCTAGACCAAAGTGCCCGATGATGGCGGCTTCGCTCCCCTCGTACTTCTTCAGAAACTCCTCAGCCCCACTGAAGGCAATCTGATTGATGTAGTGGTCAATTTCGTCTTGGGTCATACCTACTCCCCGATCCGTGATGGTAATGGTCTTGGCTTCCTTATCTAAATCAACGCGCACGGAGAGATTTCCTAATTCGCCTACACTATTGTCGGTACGTGCAATAGTGGTGAGTTTGGTAGTGGCATCTACGGCATTCGATACCAATTCTCTTAAAAAGATATCATGCTCGCTATAGAGAAACTTTTTGATGATGGGGAATATATTTTCACTTGTTACCCCAATTTGACCTGTTGTTGCCATGTTATTTTGACGACTGATTGCTTGTTGATTTTCTATATTATTGAGTAACCTCTACGGGTTCGAGTACCTTCTGTCGTGAGGGTACTTTAGCTTTTAGAGATCCATCCTCCAATACGAACTCTACACAGTCTCCTTGTGAGATTGCACCATCAAGTATCAGATCTGTGAATTTGTCTTCGATCTCTGTTTGTAGGAGACGCTTCAGAGGGCGTACTCCATAGAGAGGGTCAAAGCCTTTTTTTGCAAGCCAGCGCTTAGCCTCCATGGATATCTCAAAGTTATAATGCTCTCGTGCTACGCGTTGTTGCAAGACGGCAAGTTCGTTTTCGACGATGCGCAGAAGAGCCCCCTCGCTGAGGTGAGAGAAATGAATTACGGCATCAAGGCGGTTGAGGAACTCTGGACTAAAAGTGCGTTTGAGTTCCTTATCAATGATGTTTTGTGTGTACTCCGAAGCGGATTCGGGCGTCATCTCAGATTCTGCTCGGAACCCCAATGCAGATCGGAACTCTGAGACCCGACGGCTTCCCACATTCCCCGTCATGATGATTACAGTATTCTTGAAGTCTACCTTACGTCCGAGGCTGTCTGTTAATGCCCCTTCGTCCAAAACTTGGAGCAGCATGTTGAATACTTCGGGATGTGCTTTCTCTACTTCGTCGAGCAGGACAACGGAATAGGGTTTCCGTCTTACTTTCTCTGTTAGTTGTCCCCCCTCCTCATAACCTACATACCCCGGAGGGGCACCTACTAGACGAGAGGTGGTAAACTTCTCGGAGTATTCGCTCATGTCCAAGCGGATAAGAGCATCCTCATCCCCAAACAATTGCTCTGCGAGTTTCTTTGCAAGGAATGTTTTCCCAATCCCGGTTGACCCCAAAAATAGGAAACTCCCGATGGGTCGCTTTTCATTGCGTAGCCCCAGCCGATTTCGTTGGATGGCTCGCGATACTTTGTCAATAGCTTCGTCTTGTCCGATAACAATGCTGCTGAGGGTATCCTTCAGGGCCTTTAGTCGTTCCGTTTCTGCCTTGGCAATACGCTCTGCAGGGACGCCTGTGATGAGAGCTACGGTCTGAGCAATGTGATCTGAAGTGATTGTCGATTCCGATCCTTTTTCTCCATCTTCGGAAGAGAGCTGCTCCATGCGAGCAAGCATATCGCGCTCCTTTTCGCGCCAAGAGGCGGCAAGTTCGTAATTGGATGCCTTAACGGCCGCTATCCTTTGTTCCTTATAGTATTGGCATCTCTCCTCTAGCTCTTTTGCTTTTTCGGAGGGTTCGCTATTGTTGGCGTGCATCCGAGCCCCGGCTTCGTCTATTGCGTCTATTGCCTTATCGGGGAAATATCGATCGGAAATATAACGATCTGTAAGTTCTACAGCACTCTGTAGAGCCTCATCCGTATAGTGAACTCTGTGGTATTTTTCGTAGATACCTTTGATATTTCTCAGGATGTTGAGGGTCTCTTCGGGGGTGGTGGGGTTGACAATAATCTTTTGGAATCGTCTCTCTAGTGCCCCATCTTTCTCAATGCTCTTGCTATACTCAGCAAGTGTAGTTGCCCCGATGCAGCGAATCTCTCCTCGGGAGAGTGCCGGTTTGAGGATATTGGCCATATCCATGCTTCCCTGGGTAGAGCCTGCCCCTATTATGGTGTGGATCTCGTCGATGAACAAGATAATTTCGGGATGCTCTTTGAGCTCCTTTACGATGGATTTTAATCGCTCCTCAAACTGACCTCTGTACGAAGTACCTGCCACCAATAGTGCTGTATCCAGGGAAATGATGCACTTGTCGTGTAGGATATGAGGAGTTGTTCGGTCGTGAATGCGTTGGGCTAACCCTTCTACAATAGCACTCTTGCCCACCCCCGGCTCTCCGATTAGTACCGGATTGCTTTTCTTGAGGCGGCATAGGACCTGGATAAGCCGCTCCACTTCCTGCTCTCGCCCAATCATAGGATCTAATTTGCCCATTTGTGCCAGCCTTGTTAGGTCTGTACCAAATGTCGATAGGGCCTTCAGTTGTGGGTCTTTGTGCCTCTCTCTCTCGGACGATGAGGCCGAAGAGGATTTGCCTGCACCCTCGTTATTATTATCAGGTAGAGACTCCTCAAAGTCTTCTTGACTAATACCATCCACAAGCTTTGTGTCTTCTTGGTATGGATCTATCTCTCTGAGGAGGTTTGTTTGCTCTGTATTATTGTAGTCCATAATGCACTTCATTCTCATTATTTGCTTCAGGCTCTTGCGAAAGGCAAGAGCTGTCTCGGAGGAAAATACTCTCGAGTCTATCTAATTATAGGGAGAGAATATACAAACACTGTGCCAAAAGACAACCTGTCATCCCCTCAGGTTGGTGTATAGATACCAAAAAAGAAGAGCAATCAACTCAAGCCTTGAGTGATTGCCCTCCTTGGTGATGTAAACCTAAAAGATCCTCTCTTATTTCCTCTTTTCCCCCTATCTCGCCATTTTAAGATGGCTATAAGAGTAGGGTACTAGGGAGTAGCGAGGGGAGAGTATCTGTTGTAGGGTTTATTTTACCTTCTCTACGATAGCTTTGAAAGCTGCAGGATTGTTCATGGCGAGGTCAGCTAGGACCTTGCGATTGATTTCGATACTCTTGCTGTGAAGAGCACCCATGAGACGAGAGTAAGACATCCCTTCCATGCGAGCTGCAGCATTGATACGTTGGATCCAAAGTGCGCGGAAGTTACGTTTTTTGTTCTTACGATCGCGGTAAGCATAGGTAAGACCCTTTTCCCAAGTATTCTTGGCAACGGTCCAAACATTGCGGCGAGCACCATAGTAACCGCGAGTTAGTTTAAGTATTCTCTTGCGCTTTGCGCGAGATGCTACATGATTTACTGATCTTGGCATAATAATTCGTTTTTGATGGGCAGCGGCTCTCGGTAGTCAATGCTACCGGCGAACTCTTTGTCAGGCTTGCCCCTCGGTGAAACTTTGTTTTTGTGAAAAACTTCTGATCGGATGTGGTTAATTGATACAGGAGAAGTTGCTATTAACGCATAACGAGCATCTCTCTTACGCTGGCAACGTTGGCCTTTTCTACCAACCCAGTGTACGTAAGATTACGTTTACGCTTTTTGCTCTTCTTCGTGAGAATGTGGCTCTTAAAAGCATGTTTTCTCTTGATCTTCCCAGATCCGGTGATCGCGAAGCGTTTCTTTGCTCCCGATACAGTCTTTTGTTTAGGCATTTTCTTTTCTGATTTATTCGTGAAACTTATAGTACTACTTCCTGCAACCATGGGGCACGCCTATGCCCTTCTGTTTACAGCCTTCTCCCTCTCTCGTAAAAGGAGGTCGAAGTGAAATAGCACTCTCTTTTGTTACTTGCTTTCTGAATCTGCTGCTTGGGCCTCCACTTGAGGTTTGGGCTGTGGTTTCTTTGGTGCTGTACCCTTTTTGGGGGCGAGCATCATAAACATTCGTTTCCCTTCGAGCGAAGGCATGCTCTCCACTGTTGCTATATCTTCCAAATCGGTAGCAAAGCGGAGTAGGAGCACCTCCCCTTGGTCCTTGAAGAGGATAGAGCGACCTCGGAAGAATACATACGCCTTTACCTTAGAACCTTCCCCGATAAAGCTACGAGCATGTTTGAGCTTAAAGTTGTAGTCATGATCATCTGTTTGGGGACCGAAGCGGATCTCCTTGATCACCACCTTCACAGAATTGCTCTTCTGCTCCTTGAGCTTTTTCTTCTTTTGATAGATAAACTTCTGATAGTCAATCACCCGACAAACGGGAGGATTGGCCTCTGCAGCAATTTCTACGAGGTCGAGACCAGCACGATCTGCTATGCGTAGAGCCTCTTGTATGGGATAGATCCCTTGGTTCACATTATCTCCCGTGAGACGAACCTCACGCGCTGTAATGGCTTCGTTAATACGATGTTGATCTCTACTGTTGTGATTGCTACTATGCTTCTTGTTGTCGTTCACTATCCTTTTTTTGAGGGGTTGAGGGTTCTAAATATTCTATCTCTTTTTCTTCTATTCTACAGAGATGATTCTGATGATTTATGTCACGCTCGAAACCTGTGTAAGGCTCTATTTATCAGCGATCTCGCTGCCAAGCATTCATCTCATCATCCACCTCTTGGCAGATTTTCTTCGCAAAGGTAGCTAATTTTACGGAACCTTGGTCTCCTTCTCCCTGCTTTCTTACAGAAACCGTTTCGTTTTCGCTTTCTTGTGCGCCCACGATTAGGAGGTAAGGGATGCGCTTGAGTTCGTTGTCTCGTATCTTTCTCCCAATCTTTTCGTTACGGTCGTCCACCGTTGCGGTTATGTCGTGATTGGCCAAGAAGTCCCTTACTTTATAAGCGTATTCATTGAAGTTCTCTCCAATAGGTAGCACGACAACCTGATCCGGAGTTAACCAAAGGGGGAAGCGGCCTGCGGTGTGCTCGATAAGGACAGCAACGAAACGCTCCATGGAGCCGAAAGGTGCTCTGTGGATCATCACGGGGCGGTGCTTTTGATTGTCTTCGCCTGTGTATTCGAGGTTGAAGCGCTCCGGCAAGTTGTAATCGACTTGGATTGTACCCAATTGCCAACGACGGCCAATGGCATCTTTAACCATGAAGTCGAGCTTGGGTCCGTAGAAAGCGGCTTCTCCATACTCAACTACAGCGGGCAGTCCCTTCTCTTGGCAGGCTTCTATAATAGCCTGTTCTGCACGATCCCAATTCTCATCGCTCCCGATATATTTCTCGCGATTATTTTTGTCGCGGAGTGATATTTGAGCTTCGAAGTTCTCAAATTTGAGTGCCTTGAATATGATGAATATAATATCCATCACCTTGAGGAACTCGTCTTTTACCTGCTCGGGCGTACAGAAGATGTGCGCATCGTCTTGGGTAAAGCCACGCACACGGGTTAGACCATGTAGCTCTCCACTCTGCTCATAACGATATACCGTTCCAAACTCTGCGAGACGTACGGGCAAATCGCGGTATGAGTGAGGTTTGATGCGGTAGATCTCGCAGTGATGGGGGCAGTTCATGGGCTTGAGCATGAACTCTTCACCCTCCTGAGGGGTAGTGATGGGGCGGAATGAATCTGCTCCATACTTGGCATAATGCCCGGAGGTCTTGTAGAGCTCAATGTTCCCGATATGGGGGGTCATTACCTGCTGATAGCCAAAGTCTTTTTGGATTTTCTTGAGAAAATCTTCGAGACGGAGGCGAAGTCGTGTACCGCGAGGGAGCCAAAGGGGAAGCCCTGCACCTACGGTTTGAGAGAAAGCGAATAGCTCCAGCTCCTTACCAATCTTACGGTGGTCACGCTTTTTGGCTTCTTCGAGCACGGCAAGGTACTCATCAAGCATCTTCTTTTTGGGGAAGGTGATACCATAGATACGCGTTAATTGCTTACGCTTCTCATCGCCTCGCCAGTATGCCCCTGCTACACTGAGCAATTTTACGGCCTTAATGTAGCCCGTATTGGGGAGGTGAGGACCTCGGCATAAGTCGGTAAAGCTACCTTGTGAGTAGGTAGTAATGGTACCATCCTCTAGGTCGTTGATTAGCTCTACTTTGTAGGTTTGCCCCTCGTTTGCAAAGCGCTTGAGAGCCTCTTGCTTGCTAATGGAGCAACGAGTCAAAGGTTGTTTCTCTTTGGCAAACTCAAGCATTTTATCCTCGATCTTAGCCAGATCACTCTCTTTGAGTATGGTGTCGCCTGTGTCTATATCGTAGTAAAACCCATTCTCAATGGCGGGACCGATCCCAAACTGAGCGTGAGGGTATAAGGTTTGGATTGCCTCTGCCATAAGGTGAGCTGATGTGTGCCAATAGGCGTGCTTACCACCTTCGTCTTCCCACTTGAGGAGTTTTACATTTGCATCTTGCATGAGGGGAGTGGATAGATCCACAATCTTTCCGTCCACCTCTGCTGCCAAAACGTCTTGAGCGAGGCGAGTACTGATCTCCTCTGCTATCTGATACGGAGTTACACCCTCTTGGCATTCGCGTTGCGACCCGTCGGGTAGCGTTATCTTTATCATAGTCTTTTCTTTTCGTCCTCTTTTGCTCTTGTACCTGCCACCGACCTTTAAGGGTAAGTGTCATATGGTCTTTTATAGAGCAATTCTATGCAAAGTTACAACTTTATACCCAATCAGCCATTTTTTGTATTTTCCAGTTGTAAGTGCAACGCTTAGATAAACGAAAACCACCCTGGAGCTAGCCCCAGGGTGGTTGAACTCAAAAAGTTTATATTTGCGTTGTTATGAAAAA
>ERZ773013.807-NODE-807-length-19503-cov-5.078209_pt1 | contig 19503 bp, 14 predicted proteins | sample MGYA00511670_ERZ773013 | MGnify/ENA primary metagenome ERZ773013 (study PRJEB29015, sample SAMEA2738120) | human oral metagenome | biome: human oral; feature: human-associated habitat; material: saliva | place: China | collected 2257 ... | reverse complement strand
GTTCAGACTCACGGCTAGCCGTTCCATTCCCAATCGCCACAAGTGTCACTCCGTATTGTTCCACGATGCGACGGAATTGTCCGCCTGCTTGAGCACGTTTGGCTTCTGAAGCTCCTACGTGAGGGTAAATGACAGACTTTCCTAGCACTTTCCCTGTTTCATCGATAACTGCTAATTTACATCCTGTACGGTATGCTGGGTCGAGCCCTAGAATCACTTGGCCTTTCATTGGCGCTTGTAATAATAAGTTCTTCAAGTTCTCCCCGAAAATCGCAATCGCTTGTGTTTGCGCCTTTTCACTTAATTCATTACGGATTTCGCGTTCAATCGCTGGTCCGATGAATCGTTTGTAGCTTTCTTCAATCGCGCCTTCGACAATCGGTGCAGATGGTGAAGAAGGATTTTTGATTTTCTCTTCTTTAATCTTTGTAAGAGGGTTTGTCACGTCGACTTCAATCGTCACACGCACTACATCTTCTTTTTCTGCACGGTTTAAGGCAAGCACGCGGTGAGGAACGATGGATTTCACTGGCTCTTCGTAGTCATAGTACATTTCGTAGACTTTCTTCTCGTCGAGCTCTTCTTTCTTCACGACAGACTTCACGATACCGTTCTTTTGCGTAAATTGACGTAATTGTTTACGGTATTTTGCTTCATCGGAAATCCATTCAGCGATAATTTCTACAGCACCATTAATGGCATCTTCGACCGTTAGAATCGCTTTTTCTTCATTAATAAACGTTGCTGCTTTTTCTTCTACGGAATCCTTCGTCGTCATGAGTAACCATAATGCAAACGGCTCTAGTCCTGCTTCTTTAGCAATCGTTGCCTTCGTGCGGCGTTTTTGTTTATACGGACGATAAATATCTTCTAATGCCGTTAAGGTTGTTGCCTTGCTTAAAGCAGCCGTAATCTCAGGCGTAAGTTTGCCTTGTTCGTCAATGAGACGACTAATTTCTTCTTTCCGTTTTTCGAAGTTTTCCAAATAACGTTGGCGCTCTTCGATTTCACGGATTTGCACCTCATCTAAAGAACCGGTTTGGTCTTTACGATAACGCGCAATAAACGGTACGGTATTGCCATCTTGTAGGAGGCCTAATACGGTATCGATTTGTTTTGGTTTATATTGAGTGAGTTCTGCCTTCACAAGCGCTACGGAACGCTCGTAAGCAGTGATTTCAGTTGTTTGTTCTGTCATAGTCAACTCCCTTTCTGTCTCCTCTATCCTATCATGAAATAAAAGGAAAAGCACCTAAGCAAAAATACTTAGGTGCCCTATTATGGCTAAAGTTTAAATAAGTGTGTTCACTATCAGCTGATTTTGACTCTTATAGAAGAGCTAAGATAATGAAGTTAAGGATGAATAATCCTGTAGCGACCCATAAAATTGGGTGAATGTCTTTTGCTTTACCAGTAATGACTTTCACTAAGCAGTAGAAGATGAATCCTGCTGCGATACCGTAAGAGATACTGTAGCAAAGCGCCATGAAGATTCCGGCAAAGAACGCTGGAATCGCTTCGTCCAATTCGTCCCATTTCACATCAGCGAATGAAGAAAGCATCATCACCCCAACGATAATTAACGCTGGTGCTGTCGCTTCTGCAGGAACGATTCCCACGAATGGTGCTAATAATGTTGATAATAGGAAGAGACCTGCCGTCACGACTGCTGTTAAACCAGTACGTCCACCCGCACCGATTCCGGCTGCACTTTCAACATAAGTTGTAGTGTTCGAAGTCCCAAAGATAGCCCCGATAGAAGTACCGATGGCATCTGCGAACAAGGCTTTGTCCATCTTAGAAGAGAATCCAGATCCGTTTTCAAGTTGACGTTCGTCTTCTTCAGAGAAGATACCTGTTTTACGACCTGTACCGATGAAGGTTCCAAGGGTGTCAAATGTATCTGATAAGCTGAATGCGAAAATCGTCATTAATACTAAAGGTAAGCGAGAAGGGTCAGAGAAGAGTTTCACGATTCCTTCTGAACCAAAGGCTGCCATGAATGTGGTGCCTAAGTCGTTGAACGCTGCTCCAAGAGAGTTACTTTCAAAGCTTACTTTTGATAAATCGACAACCCCCATTGGAATCGCTAAAAGTGTTGTTAAAACAATCCCAAGCAAGATAGCCCCACGAACTTTTTTCAATAATAAGACTACAGTAATTACTAAACCAATCACTGCAAGGAGTGCTCCTGGAGACGTGAAGTTTACAAGAGATGGAACGATTCCACCATTTGAATTCACGCTGAACACGCCGCCTTTGTACGCTTCTGTTGCGACATTATACGCAGCACCATTGACTTGAGTGATCGTTTTTGAATCAGAAAGAAATTCTAATAGGTTGGCATTTTTTAAACCGATATAAGCGATGAAAATCCCAATCCCGCCCCCGATGGCATGTTGCATACTGACCGGAATGGCTTTAATAATCATCTTACGAACTTTTGTTACAGTAATGAAAATGTTGAATAAACCACAAATAAATACCATTGCTAACGCTTCTTGCCAAGTGAATCCAAGGCCGAATACAACTGTAAATGTAAAGAACGCGTTTAACCCCATCCCTGGTGCTAATGCGTAAGGAACGTTTGCGAAAAGACCCATCACTAATGTACTGACAACTGTTGCGATAATCGTTGATAAGAAGACTGCTTGGAATGGCATCCCTGTCTTACTAAGAATGTTCGGATTGACAAAAATGATGTATGACATCGCGAAGAATGTCGTTAACCCAGCCAAAAACTCCGTTGAAACGTTCGTGCCGTTCTCTTTCAGTTTAAAAAACTTATCCATTGAAATGATAACTCCTTTTTATTGGTTTATTTGATGACTTAAGTATACTAGAACTATTTTTGTTTTACAATAAAAATACGTACGTTTTAGTTATTTATATTTATTTTCGTTCGTTTTATTTAACTTTATTTTATTTCAAGATTGTCAGATGGACGATTCTGTTTCTAAACACGAATATTAGCAACAAAAAAAGAAGTGGCGTTCGCCACTCCTTTTTCTTTTAGTTATTCTTCTATTATTTTGATTCCTTTACGATCTTTTTCCACCGGTGTCATAAAGTCATGATAATCCCCAGGTTCATCCTCTTCTAGCCCTGCTTCTGAGAGCCCTACATAATAAGAACCTTTGACTTCTCCTGCATTTGAAGCAAAGAATCCTTCTCTCAAATTTTTTTGAACTCTTACATTCAGATACTCCATCGACTCTTTAGCAAGTTCTTGCACCTCAAAACTTACAATCAACTGTGTTTTATTTTTGTTATACTTGTCTTCGTCGTATTTCCCAAAGGAGTAGCTGACTGGCGAAGGCTTTGGGCTTTCGTATTCTGCGAAATCTACTGCATTGAATTGTTCTCGTAACTCTTTAATTTTTTCATCTATCTTTTTCAATTTTTCTCGGACTTCCTTAGAATTTCCCTCCCACGATACTTTAATACCTTCCTTTCTCAGTGCCTTTAATTGAACTTCCAACTTTTCTCGGAGTTGTTGCTTATGGCGATAGAAATTGCGTTCAAATTGTTTTTGGGCTAGTTCTAAAATTTGTTTTTCATTCTTCCCTCCTAAATCCCCGAGGTCCAAATCCAATCCTGTATAGGCAAGCACGTTTCCTTTTCCATCAAAATGATAGACCGCCGTCACCGTGTTATGTGGATCTAACTCTCCTCTCTCTCCGTGATGCACATCCATCCAAATCCTATCTGACTGAAACGCATATGGTAGAGGGATTTTTTCCTTTTTTCCGCATGCTGCAAGCATAACAGCTACTACCGACAACAACGCTAGTTTTATCCATGTCTTCATCATTCTTCCTCCAACGTTCGAACTTTCACTTTCATTATACTACACGCAATCAGAATCTGCTTCTATTCCAAACAAAAACGCCAGAGCACCATTGTACTCTGACGTCTAAAGGGATTATTTATCTGAATTCCACACTGGGAAGTATTGTCCTGGTGCGATTTCATCCATTTTTTTCGCTACATCGTCTGATTGATATAATTCAACGATTTTTTTGTATGTTGGGTTATCAGCATCTGCTGCTTTAACAACAATGATGTTGTAACGATCTTTAGGAATTGTATCTAAGTGGTTTGCATCTGAGAAGATGTTGTCTTCGATTTTCAAACCAGCATCTTGAGCCATAGAACCATTGATGGAAGCTGCGTCAACGTCTTGTAATAGGCGTGGTGCTTGTGCTGATTCTGCTTCAATGATTTCTAAGTTACGAGGGTTGCTTGTGATGTCCGCTAATGAAGCTTTTGTTCCAACGCCTTCTTTTAATGTAATTAATCCTTCTGTTTCTAATGCTACTAAAGCACGACCTTGAATCGCTACTTCTTTTGGTACTAATACTTTTGCATTTTCTGGTAAATCTTTTAATGATTTATATTTTGTTGAGAAATAATATAATGGCACGATAAATGTTGTTCCGATTTCTTTTAAATCAGTCCCTTTATCTTTATTCCATTGTGCTAAGTATGCACGGTGTTGGAATGCGTTCATTTGAACAGAACCTTCTTCAAGGGCTGTATTTGGTAATACGTAGTCGTTCATTTCTACAACTTCGATATTGATGTTTTCTTTTTTCGCTTTTTCAGCTACGTAATCCCAGATTTCGTGTGCTGCGCTACCTACAACGGCTACTTTTACTGTTTGCGCTGGAGCTTCAGTTGCTTTAGAAGCCTCGCTAGATTGTTGTGAACTTTGGTTTCCGCACGCTGCTAATGTGATTGCTGCAACGGCTGTTAATAATAAGTGTTTAATTTTCATTTTGTTTTTCCTCCGATTTTAAAAATTGTTGTGTTGGTTGTGAATTGATTTGAAACATTCCTCCTTAAACTGTCGAACACAATAAAAAAATCCTTTGCCCAAAAAGGACAAAGGACGATCATTTCAAAAATACCGTGTTACCACCTTTATTCGTTTATCCATCACTAGATAAACCTCACCCGATTCCACGTCTCTGCGTTGAAATCGTACCGCTATAACGGGCGCCCCGTACTTCCCTTACAACTGCTCAGAAAGTCCGCTCAATGGCCATCTTCCTCATTTCGTCACTACTTAGTTCCACCAACCCTAAGCTCTCTACTCAGTGCTCCGATGAGTACTCTCCATCTCTATGCGTTATGGGTTCCATTATACGCCCATTCTTTTCGATGTCAACAAAACTCTTTTATTTATAGACATTTGTTTTTGAAATAGAAACAAAACCGCTAAACTGACCCCAGCACAAAGAAAACCTCCACACGAGAAGTTCGTGTAGAGGTTCAACCATTCTTATTTAGCAGAAGTTGTTGTTGTTTCAGAATCAGCTGTTTGTAAGAAATTCTTTAAAGCATTTTGTAAGCTTTCGTCTGTGATTTTCACGTCCGCAGCTTTCACTAAATCAACCATTGTTTGGTGTAAGTATGCAGAATCTTTCAATTTCGCATCTAACATTTCTTTTTCCATTTGTTCTTTCATTTCATCAAATGGTTTCTTCTCTTCTTTAGATACTAACTTAATGATGTGGTATCCGAATTGAGTTTGAACTGGAGTTTCAGTGATATCTCCGGCATTCTTCAAGTCGTAAGCTGCTGTTGAGAATTCAGTTACCATGTCTGAACGTTTAAATGGTCCAATTTGGCCGCCTTTTGCAGCTGTACCAGTATCTGCAGAGTTTGCTTTTGCTAATTCCGCAAAGTCAGCACCATCTTTTAATTGTTGGATTAATTCTTCTGCTTTTGTTTTAGCAGCTGCTTTTTCTTCGTCAGATGCATCTGCTTTAGCAGCAATTAAGATATGTTGAACTGTAATTTGTGGTTCCCACGCATCATAGTACGCTTTGATATCTTCTTCTGAGAAGTTCGCAGCTTTCTTCACTGCTTCTGTCATTAATTTATTTAAGTAAAGTGTTTGACGGTATGCGTCTACAGAAGTGATTCCGCTTTGTTGTAAAGCCGCTAATAAACCAGGTTCGCCACCGTATTGAGCTACTAATTTAGCCACTTCTTCATCTGCAGCTGTTTTAAGAGATTTTGCATCCTCAATAGATCCTTCTAGTACTTTTGTTAATACTAAACGTTGTAGTGTTTGTTCCCCAACAGAATCTTTCATTGCTGTAACAAATTCATCTTTTGTAACGTTACCGTATTTAGTCGTTGCAACGTTTTCTGATGAGCCATTTGAGCATGCCGCTAATGCGAAAGTTGATGCAAGCGCTAATGCTCCTACGAATTTTTTCTTCATAAAATTCCCTCTCCAATCGGTTTTCTTTTTAGTCGATGTTATTAATATACCACAGTTTGATGCACTTGCCTATTTTTCTAGCATTCTCTTACCTTTTCTTAACTTTCTGAAAACAAAAAAGAGCCAGGACGAATGCCTGACTCTTCGTTAAGTTAAGTTTAGTTCAAAAAATAGTGTGATTATTGTAATACACGAATTGTGATTGTACGACGTCCGAAGTTATAAACGTCTGATAAGTTTACTAAGTGAACGTCAATTCTATTTCCGTAGATTGCGCCACCTGTATCTGCAGCACGGAATACTCCATAACCTGGAATTTCAACATATGATCCTAATGGAATAACGCTTGGGTCAACCGCAATCACGTTTGGTTCACTAACAAGGTTTGTTCCATCAGCTGTGTAGTTTGATAAACCAGCTTCGTTATATGAGTACGCTGTTGCTTCAACTGTTAAGTAGTAACCACCTTGGCTTGATGAAGCTGCAGCAGCTTGAGTTGTTTGAGTTGCCTCTGTTGCTTGAGCAGCTTGAGTAGTTTCTGCTGCTTGAGTAGTTTCTGCTGCTTGTGTTGTCGCTTCAGTCGTTTCTACTTCTTTCACTTCGTTGTTGTTTTGAACACGGTATGAGTGTTGTTCTGTTCCGTTATCAACGGTTACTTCTTTTTGGTCCGCTGAGAAACGTAACACTGTACCTGGGTAAATAAGGTTTGCATCTTGAATTTCGTTCACTTGAACTAATGTATCTAATGATGCACCAGTTGCTTCAGAAATTACTGATAATGTATCTCCCCATTTAATTGTGTACTCTTGTACACCTTTATCGTCTGTTTTAACATCTTGTTTTACTTGTTCTACAGTACGTGCTGTCCATTCTACTTCGTTGGCACTTGCTGTTGTTGCTGAAAATCCTGCAAAACTAAATAAAGCAAGTGATGCTGTCACCATCATGAATTGTTTCTTGATTGGTTTCATATTTTCCTTTCCGATTTCCAACTTTTTCTAAAGTCAAAAACCTCGTTCGCTTGGATTTTTGGGTTGCGAACTTATTTGATGCTAATAATGTTACCACGAAAAAAATCGAAAATGTTGATTTTATGCGGTTTGTTAAGGTCACTTAATTTTTTTGACTTTTTCTGATGTTATTATGACAAACAGATGACAAGAACATATGTTTCCGTAACATTTGACACCATTCTGTAACACGTTCGTAGAATTTTCTTACAATCTCGGTCATACTTTCTTCATTTATTACACTGTTTTTCGTTCCTTTTTGAGGCAAAAACCTATCAAACCGCACTTTTTCACGCGTTCGACACATCAAAAAAGACCTCCCTATTCGTCCATAGGAAGGTCACTAAACATTCGTTAAGCCGTTTGATTTAATTCACTCATTTGAATCGTTTGATCGATATTTTCTTTTAAGGCTTCTGGAAGATGGTGCGTTACCCATAGAACGGTCACGCTCTTATCTTCTAGGATTGGTTTCAACACCTCAATGGTTGTCTTTTCATCTAAGTTGGAGCTGACTTCATCGAGCAAGAAGACTTTTGGTTGTTTCATCAATCCACGTGCAAAAGCAATTCGTTGCAACTGCCCACCGGATAGATTTGAATCGCCATCGCCTAAGACCGTATCTAGTCCCTGTGGCAAGTTTCTTACGATAGAAGCAAGTCCCACTTTTTCAAGAGACTCCCACACTTCTTCGTCGGTATATGCTTCATTTAGCGTTACGTTCTCACGAATCGTTGTCGTGAAGACATGTGGTTTTTGAGCAATATAGACCATTTGACGATATAACTCATTATAGGACTGTTTCTTCACATCGACTCCAGCAAGTTTCACTTTGCCTAAATACTCCGTTAACTTGGCAGCGATAATATTTAACAGTGTTGATTTCCCTGTTCCGCTTTCGCCAGTAATCGCATATTTTTGCCCTTCATTAAAGCCAAGAGAAACATGATTTAAAATCACCTTTTCTCCGTAGTTAAACGAAACATCACTCACTTCAATAAGAGTACGCGGTGCCTCTTCTGGTGCTTCCTCTACTAGAGTTGCTGGTTCTAATTGCTCATATTTGTTAAACAACGAATCTGCACTCTTAATTGAACCAATCTTTTGACTAATATTTCCTAGCACGTTGAAAATGGTGCTACTTAATGCCATCGCTGCTAGAATACTCCCGATACTGACTTCGCCAATATAAGCTAAGTATCCTGTTAAGATGAATACGGAAATCTGGCTAAACACATTCCCAATACCTCCACTAACGGCAACTTTGGCCATCGACTTACTATAGTCTCGATGCGTATCTCCTACTTCGACTGATTTTTCATGGATTTTTTCTTTTAAATACGCTAGCTTACGAAAAACAAATAGAGTATCATATCCGCTCAATAAATCCGAAATGGATTTTGCGAATTTTTCATTAGCCTCTGACACTTTGATGGTTTTTTCTGTCAGTTCTGCTGAGAATAAAGCCGGCAACACGGCCATGATGACAATACAGATAGCCGCTAGTAAGACGATAGACCAATGATACATAAACAACGCTACCGCAGAAATGACCGCAGAAATAATTCCTCCGATGACTTCAAAGGTTGGATTCATCGCATTCCCTTTAATCTGTTCCAAGTCACTTGTAAACCACGAGATGTACGTTTGACTATTCTTTTCATAAAAGCGTCCATAAGACGTCTCTTCAATAGAATGACTAATACGATCGCGTAACCACGTTGCTACTTTTTGATTAAAGTAGGCTTGATAGCGAATCAACATATACGTAAACAATAGATAAAACGCAAAAATAACAACTAAACAAATAGCCTTATAAAAGAAATTATGAATATCCATGTTCACTAAAGTATCTAAAGTCTGCGCATTTACAACACTCGATACAAGCTCCGCCCCTGCAATTAGGGTGAGCAACGTGATCATGATGAATACTTCTTTTTTAAACTGCTGAAAAACAACCCTCATACACACTCGCTCCACTTCAAATGATGATTATGTTCATAGTGTAACATTGTCTTAATCCAATGTATATAGGACTTTTGGCGGAAAACAAAAGAACTTTCCTTTTTTGCACAAAAAAAACCACACCTCTATTCCGAGGTGTGGTAGCTCTATTTCATTATGCTTTTGTTTTTTCAGCGCGGTCACGTTTCATTTGGCTTGAACGTAATTGTCCGCAGGCTGCTTCGATATCATGTCCGAATTCTTTACGAACGACACAGTTGATGTGGTTTTTCTTCAAGACATCGTAGAAGGCTACTACGCGTTCTTTTCCACTACGTTCATATTGGTCATGTTCACGAACTTTGTTATACGGAATTAAGTTGACATATGAAAGACGTTTCTTATCCGCAAGAAGGTCGGCCAATTGTTGCGCTTGTTCCACAGAGTCATTCACGTGATCGAGCATGATGTACTCGAAGGTTACACGACGATTCGTTTTTGCGATATATTCATTGATTGCATCCATCACAACTTCGATTGGATATTTACGGTTGATACGCATGATACGAGAACGTGTATCGTTATCTGGCGCATGAAGCGACAACGCTAGGTTGACTTGTAATCCTTCGTCTGCGAACTCGCGAATTTTTGGAGCCAAACCACTTGTAGATACCGTGATATGACGAGCCCCGATTCCAAGACCTTTATCAGAGTTGACCACTTTCAAGAATTTAATCACGTTATCATAGTTATCGAATGGTTCCCCAATCCCCATGACTACGATATGGCTGACACGGTCCCCAGGAGACACTTCGTCTAAAGTACGTTGCACGTGCATCACTTGCGCTACGATTTCCCCAGCAACAAGGTCACGTTGTTTTGCGATAATTCCGCTGGCACAGAAAGTACATCCAATATTACATCCTACTTGTGTCGTTACACAGATGGATAAGCCGTATTCTTGTGGCATTAATACCGTTTCGATTAAGAGGCCATCTGCTAATTCAAAGAGGAATTTACGTGTTCCGTCTGTTGATTGTTGTTTGATACGTTCGTTTAACACTGGGAATGTGAACTCTTCTTGTAACTCCTCAATCAGTGATTTTGGCAAGTTTGTCATTTCTTCAAAACTGGTTACACGTTTGCGGTAAAGCCAGTCCCATAATTGACCTGCTCTGAATTTCTTTTCGCCTTTTGCTTCAAACCAAGCTGTTAGCTCTTCTAGTGGCATGCCGTAAATAATCGGTTTTCCTTCATATTGACGAACCACTCGTCCAATTTTTCTAACCATATCTATTCCTCTTTCCTATACTTGAAATGCTCTAATGATTGTTTCTCTATTCGCATGAGCGCTTAATAACACCGATAATTTCACACGAGCCTTTTGTCCGCTAAGCCCTGTTGTGAAAATCACTCCTGCTTCATGAAGCTGTTTGCCTCCACCAAGATAATTATAGACGTCATACGTTACACCGTTAAATGCACGAGATACCAGAACGACTGGAATTCCTTTATCTAAGCAACGTTGCAATCCAGGAAGTGCCATTGGAGGAAGATTTCCTGCCCCAAGAGCTTCGATGACTACTCCATTGGCATCTGAATCGGCAATGGCATCAAATAACATGGAATCCATTCCAGCATATGCTTTTAATAAGTATACCTTATCCAAGAGTTCTTTAATTGGATAATATTCATGATGTAAAAATTTTTGGAAGTAAATGACTTCACTCTTTGATACTAATCCAAGCGGTCCAAAGGTTGGTGTTTGGAAAGTCGCAACGTTTGTAGTATGTGTCTTTGTCACATATGTTGCCGCATGAACTTCATCATTCATCACGACAAGAACGCCTTTATCCACACTCTCTGGACTCGTTACCGTAATAATGGCACTGCGTAAGTTCGCTAACCCGTCCGCTCCAATTTCATTGCTGGAACGCATCGCTCCCGTTAAAACGATTGGGAATGTTCCATCTGTTGTTAACTCTAAAAAATACGCCGTCTCTTCTAATGTATCAGTTCCGTGAGTCACAACCGCTCCGTCAAAGCCTTCCTGTTGCGCTTGAACAATTCGCTTTTGAACTTCCCACATTTTTTCCTCCGTCATATGTGGAGACGGAAGGTTAAATAGATCCTCTACGACGACACTTGCGATTGGTGCAAAAATGGTGTCGGAGTTGGTTAATGGGTTTGTGCTTGTTGGGGTTACGTTACCGGTTGAGCGGTCTTCACTCATGGCGATTGTACCACCGGTGTTTATGACGATAATTTTCTTCATGGCGCTACTACTTTCTTTCATTTTCTCTTTACATAGGATACCACAAAATCGTAAAATGTGCCGAAGTATTTGTAAGTAAATACGCACATTTCTTTTCCGGGTTTCTTCATAGTAACGGTAATGGGGTACCGGTTCGAGCCCCGTGGTCTCTCTCATTTAAAGCCTCAAAGCAGGAGTAAAAAATAAATTTCTAACTCCTGCTAATTCGCATTTAATACTATTCCCCATTACTATTACTATAGAACCCGAAAAAATGTGCGTATTTACTTTCTGCTTTTATAAAAAAATGAAAAAAAGTGTTGCGCCACTCAGTTTGAAGGAACCTGTGCAGAGTTATAGAAAGTGCATCCCACCGGACTTTCTGAAGCTTTTTGATAGTTTGAGGTATTGTGTCACTGAAAAAAATTTTTTGATTTTTTATCGGAATTTTTACTGCACTATTCCGAATTTGTGCAATCGACCTAAAACGGGGATGTTGAACAAACCTCTAAAAACCGCATCATTTCAACGTTTATATTTTAGTTTTAATTTTAAAATTTGAAATGTAACATATATGCTACATTTTTATTTTTTGCATCTTCAACAAAAAAACCGCAGCCTTATACGGGCTACGGTTTACGCTTTATTTGATTGTGTATTGACGTTGATGGTCAACAACGGCTGTTAATGTAATCGGGCTGTTGTCTTCGCGTGTGAAAGTTTGTTCACCGCTTGCGTCCACCACTTCTGTGAAGATTTCTTCGTATTCTTCTACTGTCAACATTTTGCGGTTTTCTAGTAACGCTTTATGTTCTGCGATATGCAATTGGTTTTCGAACCCTTCGACTAATTCGCCGGCGAAGAATTCCCCAACGGCTCCTGATCCATAGCTGAAGAATCCGATGCGGTCTCCGGCTACTAAAACAGAACTGTTTTCTAATAATGAGATGAAGCTTAAGAATAATGAACCTGTGTAGATGTTTCCGACTTGGCGGTTATACACGGCTGCTTCTTGGTAACGCGCTGTAAAGCGTTCTTGTTCCTCTTCGCTCATTTCTTCTAAGAATGGCTTGAAGGCTTTCATCCCCATTTTTGTATATGGTAAATGGAAACAAATCGCGTCAAAGTCTGAGAACTGCGCATTTGTTTTTGCTTGATAGTCGTTCCATACTTCTGCAAAGAAACGGATGTATTGCTCGTTTGAGAATTTTCCGTCTACCATTGGATACGCTGCATAGTTTGGTCTCCAGAAGTCCATCACGTCATCTGTGAATAAGCTTGTTTCGTTATCTAAAACGAGTAAACGTGGGTCACTAGAAACAACCATTGCGACTGCTCCAGCCCCTTGTGTTGGTTCTCCGCCAGAGTTTAATCCGTATTTAGCAATGTCGCTTGCGATAACTAGTACTCTTGAAGTTGGATTTAAGGCAATATGCCCTTTAGCTAATTGTAAGGCAGCTGTTGCCCCGTAGCAGGCATGTTTTAATTCTACACTACGAACACGGTTTGATAATCCAAGCATGCGTTGCATATAAACCGCAGCTGATTTCGATTGATCGATTCCTGTTTCTGTCCCAAATAAAATCATATCAATATTTTCACGGTCTTTATCATCAATGATTGATAACGCAGCATTTGCGGCTAAAGTCACGATATCTTGCGTCACTGGTGCTACTGCCATTGTAGACTGGCCAATTCCAATCGTGTACTTAGCTGGCTCTACTCCACGCGCCACTGCTAGTGTTTCCATATCTAATGCAGTCGGTGGTACGAAGAAGCCAATCTTATCTATCCCTATATTCATTGTTTTATTGTTCTCCTTTACGAATAAAGCTCTCCAAACACAAATAGAGCTTCCTGTTCTTTCTTAGCACACACTATAGTAGCAAAAATTCGCCGTTAGGACAATTGAATTCACTAAATGTTAGGGAATTTAAACAATTCTTTACTAATTATTTGTACTAAATTGATAGGTTTCTTATACGAAATCTTATAAAATAGAAACGAAATAGGAAATATAGACTGGAAAGGAATGAAAATATGAACGGAAATGATATCGTCATCGTAAGTGCCACACGTACTGCGATTGGTAAATTTGGCGGGCAATTTGCTACAACTTCCGCTATCGAATTAGGAACAACGGTCGCAAAAGCTGCCATCCAAAAAGCGAATCTTTCACCTGAACAAATTGATACAGTCATCTTTGGAAATGTCTTACAAGCAGGCCTTGGACAAAATCCAGCTCGTCAAGTCGGACTTGGTGCTGGACTTCATCATACAAGTACTGCCGTAACGATTAATGAAGTCTGTGGTTCTGGACTAAAAGCCATTATTTCAGCCGCACAAGTCCTTCGACTAGGAGACGCCAAAATCGTTTTAGCCGGTGGTATGGAAAATATGAGTCTTGCGCCGCATTTATTACAACAACGCTTTGCTCCAAAAAATGGCCCTGTGACATTAGTAGACTCTTTATTTAATGATGGATTAACGGACGCCTACTCACAAGACGCGATGGGAATTACCGCTGAAAACATCGTTGAAAAATACGGATTTACCCGCGAAGAACAAGACGCTTTCGCTGTGGCTTCTCAACAAAAAGCCGCTAAAGCACAAGCAGAAGGACGTTTCGCTAGCGAAATCACTCCTGTAGCAGTCTTCAATCGCAAAACAAAATCCGACGACTTAAAAGTAACGGATGAATTTATCCGTCCAAACACGAATCTTGAGAGTCTTGCTGGTCTCAAACCTTCCTTCAAAAAAGACGGAACGGTTACAGCAGGAAACGCCTCTGGAATTAACGATGGTGCCGCTTGTGTCATCATGACAACACGTGAATACGCAACTGAGCTTGGCCTTCCAATTCTTGCAACCTTGAAAGGCTATGCCGAAGCTGGTGTCGATCCTTCGATTATGGGAATCGGTCCTGTTCCTGCCATTCAAAAATTAGTGGCACGTACACGCATTCCGCTTGAAAAAGTAGATGTCTTTGAACTGAACGAAGCCTTTGCCGCACAAAGCATGGCCGTCATCAAAGACTTGAAGATTCCAACTGAAAAAGTAAATCCATTTGGTGGTGCCATTGCGCTAGGTCATCCAATCGGTGCTTCTGGTACCCGTATTGTGGTCACGCTAATTAATGCACTTAACCAACTCGATGGTAAAATCGGGGTCGCTTCCCTCTGCGTAGGAGGCGGCATGGGTGTTGCCATCGCGATTGAACGCGAAAAATAAGAAAAACAATAAGAGTTGCCCAAAATTCACTTATAAGTGAATTTTGGACAACTCTCTTTTTTAAATACGAAGAAATAATTCAATTACAGGATTACTTCGAATCTTCACGGATATCTTTATAATAGCGGTAACGTTGCACCGGTTCGAGCCGGTGTCTCTCACCTTTAAATCCTCAAAAAGGGCGTACGGAATAAATCCCTACGCCCTTTAATTCGTTTTAATGCGGATTCACGTTACTGCTATTATAGAATCCGTCAGATTCTTCGTAATCCTGTAACCTTATTTTTCTTCGTGTTTCTTTTGTTCGTGGCGCTGTTGATAGTACGCGCGAATCTCTTCATTTTCTTTGGTCGCATGATAATGCATCTCAAAGCCATTCTTCTTCCAACTTAAAGTAGTCATGAGTTCATCCCACGTTGGTAAGCGAACTTCCGGAATTTCAAACGGTACTATCTCAGACATATCGAATGAGTCTTTCCAAACTTCAAATCGAGTTGAAACGAGTAATAACGCAATACGTGTTAACAATTCACGTTTTTCTTCATCCATCTCCCCTGCTGCCTTCAAGAACTCTTGCACATAATGCATAAATTGTCCGTATACATCATTCACTGTCTCAATTCCAACCGTAAATAGTAGTTCAAAGAACACATTCCAGAACAATTCAAGTTCTTCGTCGCTAACTGATTCTGTCCATTTCTTAAAAGTTTGGTGGCCAAATAACGACGAAAAAGCCTGATACCATTTTGGCATTTTCCTTTTCTAATTCCGATTTTATTAAAGAAACGTCGGGCAATTTTCCCAATGACACTCGGGTTTATCGGTTTTTCCGGATCATATAGGTGTGTGAATAATCTCTGAATTTTCACCTTTTTCGGTCTCTCCTTTTTTAGATATTCCATTACTGCATTTCCCACAACAGCCCTTAATGGAAGAACCAACTTCTGATGTGTTTTGGATTGCTCAAGAGTGATAAGATCACGCTCAAAATTAATGGTATCAACTGTCATTTTTGCAATGTCACTACCACGCAAGCCTGTATACATGGCAATAGAAATGACAGCTTTATCACGAAGTGAGAGATTGGAATTGTCATTTTCCAATGTAGAAGCTATTATAGCAGTATCATCAGACAGAATTGCAAAATTCTTTCGTACATTTTTCAATGGAGGCATTATATCGCAAAGGTATTCACATTCTTTTTGGCAAAGTAACCCTTTAGAAGAACGTAGTACTCTAATAATACTTTTTTGACAAGTATATCCCCGAAGTTGTTTTCCTCTATCATAAAAATAAGAAAGGATTAGGGGTTCTGTTACATCTGTCAAGGTATATGCTCCTTTGCTTTGCATATAAGCGAAAAATGCAGCAGCATAGTTAGACTCCATCATTATTGAGCTTGCTCTTTTCCCTGCTTGTACTGATACCTCTTTGTAATGTTCTATTATAGTTTTAAATATACCTTTTAATTGGCTCATTGAACTTTTTCGTTGTAAGGTAGGTGTAAAAGCAAAGCGATTAGGCAGATGACCATATTCTTCAAATGCCTCAATACTTCGTACAGAAAGTCGATAGTACTTCGAACGCTTATCGTCTCTGCTAATACCTTTCCTTTTTAAAAGCTTTTCATAAAAATCACTATAAGACACATAGTTACCTTCTTGTTCAAAAAGCTCTTTTAGTCTCGCTTGAATCCCGCCAATAGCGACTTTTCCATATCCCTGCTGCCACATATAATCAAGCAAAATGGGATACTCTTGTTTTAATTTTCTTATATCCATAATTACGGTAGTTGAGCGTTAGTGCTCAGCTACCGTAAAAAGTACAGAAAATATCACAACTATAGAATCATTTACCCATTATATTTCAAGTATTTGCAATAAAAAGTTAGGATAATATCAAGGTTAGGATAATGATGCTTATCCGAATTTTCGGATAAGCATCAGCTGCAACCAGGAGAACGTTTTACGGCAGATATGACGGAACGGCAAGCTGACTCCCTGCTCCGTGCCGACCTTTGGAAATACTTTGAACATTTCAAAGGCTATGGTAAGGATGCCCTGCTGCTGACCTTGCTTGCCTATAATGTGGGTGTGGGGAGGTTGCTAGGCTATGGTAAGCACCCCAAGAGTAAGTTGCTACGAAAGATAGAAGCTGGAGACAGGAGCTTCTATCGAGAGTACGTTTCATTTTGCCGATATAAAGGAAAAGTCTTGAATGGGTTAGTCAAACGCAGACAAGTGGAGTTTGCGCTGTTTTTTATTTCTTGACAAATGTCATTTGATTTGTTCATTATCAGCATTTGCATTTCAATTCTTTTTAGTTCAGTTTCCTTTATACTTAATTTTATAATTCTACTTTAATTTCTGGTCCAGATGAAATCCAACTATCTTCCTCTGTTTTCCAACTTAAGATTTTTGTTACCTCCTCTGGTTCCAGGTAAGCCTCTATATGGGGTTTGTTTACATACAATAGAAATCGTAGTACACTCTTGGCGCTTTGTAGCTTTTCCTCCTTAGTGAATAGAGATTCAAAATTGTTTAAAGTATGAATATGCTCCGCTTCATGACTCTCACCATTCAATGCAAGTCGACACATAAAATTCTCATAATATACTCGTCTGTCCTTTGGTATATAATTAAGTATTTCGTTTTTCCGTAACACCGTCTCAAAAGAGTCATTATAACAGAAACTAGAAAAGCCTCTAACATTCTTCGCATTATATTGCCAATACTCATTTCCTGCATTTCGTCTAAATCATCTGGGCATGCTTTATTCGCATACTCAAATACATGCGTTATCAACTTTTTGTATTCGTTTCCTTTGTTCAATTTTTTAAGTTTTCTGTTTTCTAACTCAAAAAAATCTCTTTCCCCTTTCTTATTTTTTATTTCACCCCTAATTTTTACTAAATCAAATATTGATTGCAAATCGTGAGACATAACAAGTAGCCTACTATTTGCATTGCCTTTTGTTATGTTACCAAATTGGTATCTCAATAATGACATTACACCCAACCTGTTTCCATAATCAAAACTTGATATAGGATCATCTATTATTATTAAGTATTCTGATGAATATTTGTCTTCATCTTTCTTTCCACTAAAGAGCATAGCAAAGAAATAACAAAGACCTAATACATTTCGTTCGCCTACGCTAATTTTCTTAGGCTTTACTATCTTTCCATTAACCTTGAGTTTATAACAATTATCTCCAGCGACGAGCTGTATTTTTCGGTTACTATAAAAAACGTATTGTAACTCTTTGTTTATATACGTTAACGCTATATCTGTACGTTCCCTTTTTGTTTTAAGTTCCTTTATAACCGCTTCTATTTTATCTTTGTCCTCCTTTAGTTCCTGGAATCTTTTTTTTACTTGCTCTTCATTAGTCAAAGCTTTTCTATATTCTTTTAATGCTGTTGCTAGCAGCTTCCTTGCCATAAGCTCATTTTCGCGTCGAGTTTTCTCAAACAGCTTCTTCCGTTTGTTAACACTATCATTAAAGACTTCTACACATTTTTTTATCTGTGCTATTCTTATCTTCCAAGCAGAGCGAGCTTTAATATAATTATTGGTTATCTCATCTGTAAATGGTATCTCTAATGGTTTATAAATCTCACGTTTTCGTTGTTCTATTACATCTCGTATGTAGGTTAGTACTTCGTTTAATTCCTCCTTGGCTGTGATTGCATTATGGAGTTCTTTTGTATTCAAATCGCCAGGGAAATTCGGTAATTCCATTTCTATTGCTGAAAAAAGTTCTTGTTCTGAAATTATCCTTGAGGTAAATTCTTTTGCTTCCTCCCTCAAAAGATGTGATAGCACTTCTGATATAGAAGTTCTATCCTCTGTTGTAATTTCTCTTAAACACAGTGGACAAAAGTTCCAACCTTCTTCTAATATGTGTTGAGTATGATTTGCTTCAAAATGTTGAGGTTCTTGGCTTATTTTATTTAAAAGCTCCATCAGGCGACGCTCTCTTTTCGTCAATTCCGGTGACTCTAAGGGTTTCTTGAGTAACTCTATTAGGGCATCCAAATTGTTAGGTAAATTTAGTTCTCCTGTATCCCAAACGATCGGTTGAGAATCCTCTGATTGTAAATATAAGTTTTTATCAGCCATTACTCGTTCTCGCAATTCTGAGTATGACTCCGTTGGCTCATCTAATTTCATCAATCTATCAACCAATTCTTCTGTAACACGACTTTTAACAGAATTACCTTTCAAATCACGGTCTATATCAGCCCATCCTCCTTCCTCACGTAGCCCATTCCTTATCTGTTCCCAATAAAATAATGGTGATACGTTATCTTCTTTATTTTCATATTTCTTTAGAAGTTCTTCCTGCTGTTTAAATTCTTCATCCTTTTTGCTTAGTTCTTCATTATTTGCACTAATTTGTCCATCTAATTCGACTTGCTCACCTAACATAACGATAGCATTAAGTCCGTCATCTTTAATCTTTACATTATTCTGTAGGAAATCTTCATCAAACACAAAGATATTAGTTTTATACTTGTCTGTTATAGGAACATCACTACTCACAATATAGTTTGTTTCCGTACCTTGTATTACATTATCTTCACGCTTAATTCGTTCCTCTTCATTTTCGCATAATTGTTTCAGACATCGCGCTATGGTACTTTTACCACTACCATTTCGCCCATAAAGGACACTTAATGAATCTTTATAGAAGAGTTGCAACTCGGTTTCTTCGTCAAAATATCCTCCTTTTATTTTTATCTTCTTGAAATTCTCAAACATAAGGCTATAAGGTTATTTTTTGCAAATATACATTATTTTATTCAAATTAATATAATAAAT
>ERZ773013.806-NODE-806-length-19506-cov-6.298288_pt1 | contig 19506 bp, 13 predicted proteins | sample MGYA00511670_ERZ773013 | MGnify/ENA primary metagenome ERZ773013 (study PRJEB29015, sample SAMEA2738120) | human oral metagenome | biome: human oral; feature: human-associated habitat; material: saliva | place: China | collected 2257 ... | reverse complement strand
CTTTTCATGTACTGATATATAGAACTCGCTTTCTTTCCAATCTTCATTCATGTACGCGTTTCACTCGTTCATTTCATTCATGTACTCGTTTTACTCGTCCATGTATTGTTATTGTTATATGGTTGCTGTTATCGTGGATATGATAGGAATGTTCCATATAATCCTATTATGGAGTTATCCCTATGTTATACCAACGATTCCCGTTGTTATAATCCATAGGTAGTTTTTTTCTTGGTACTCGTTTTCACTCGTTCATTGGTTGGGTGTTCAACATTTTCTTTTTATCATATAGAGGTGAAGAGAGAGAAGAATGTATGTCAGAAATAAAAACTTGAACACTTGTGATATAAGCCCTTTTCATTGGTATTATTTCCTTTGGTGGTTGTTCATATAGTGGTAGATTGTGCTGCTCTTCCATATTGAAGTAATAAGACGTGGTTTCTGCTCCTGTTGCTGTGTAGTGCTGTATTTGGTGGTAGTGGTTGAGTAGGTATAAAAAAAGGGCGTTGCAGTTATTACAACGTCCTTTTAATTTGCCGTGGTGGTATGGTATTATATCACCTGTTGAAGTTTTTCCAATGCAAGGGCGGCCGCCGCTTTGCTTTCAATCGATTTGCGTTTGTCTTGTGCTTGTCGCTCAATGTAATGCTTGAAAAGCATATCTATGTTCTTGTGTCCTGTTACACTTTGCACCTGTTGTGGAGTGTATCTAAATTCCGCAAATGCGATACTTGCAAAGGTATGTCGTGCGCAATGTGATGAGATATTTTGCCACTTGCTGCACTCTTTCCATATCATCGCATTTTTGCCGCTATCTTTGCCGCCGCTCGTCCAACAAGATATTATTTCATCTTCCAACACGCCGCGATTTACAAGGTCTTGAAAGTAGGTTTTTATGTGTCTATTGTAGCCGTTCCTTTGGAAGTAGTCAAAATCGCGCGCCTTTTTTAGCAGCTTTGCGGCGTTTCCTGTCTTTCTATACTCGTCGATGATACTTTCCGCGGGTATTACCTTAATAATATCCTCAATCGATTTGCGGCGCTGTTGGTGCTGTTTTATGTAATCTGTTACTTTGTCCTCCACTCTCAAGCGTTGCAGCAAAAGGGGCAAATTCCTATCTTTTGAAAGGCGGTCAAATACTTGCAAGGTTTGCCCAAAGATAGGAACAAAGCACGTTTCATTTGTTTTGCGGGTGGTATATGTGATTTGCCCCGTTCCTGTTTCTTTTATATCTTCTGCGATATGGTTATAGTTCAGCTTGATAGCGTCCATAACTTTTGCGACGTCGCTAACACGGCACGCCGTCCAACACTGAATTAAAAAAAGCCCCGTGCATGCGTGCATTTTTATGCTCTTGCTTGGTAGTGGAAGTTTAAGCCAATCGGCCGTAACTCTTTGGAGTTCAGAAAGTGACAAGGTCGGTTTTTTCATTGTGTCCTCGTCGCTTTGTACCTTTTCTTTCTTGAATGTTATGCGCTTGTCTGTAATTTGGTAATAAGCGCTCGCAAATGATGAAAGGTATTTGTTTGCCGTTCTTTTAAGTAGTGTGCGTTTTACCTCCTCTTCAAGGCGTTTTATATCGGCCTTTGTAAGTTTCTCCAAACGTTGAGAAGTAACGCCGTATTTAATGAAAGCCTTTTCTAATTGCTCGGGGCTTTGCGTGTTGAAGTTTAATTTGTCGCTGTTTGGCGTTTTCTTGCTTGTAAGGGCTGCAAAGATTTTGAGGACGTGTTGAATGTCGATATTTGTTTGCCCGTGTGCGATAAACTTTTGAAGTAGTGTTTGCTCCTCCTCCTCGTCCTCGTCTGTGTGGTGGTCTGTTGCTGTTGAAGTGGTTTTATATGGTGCTATTGTTTCATTGGTGGTATCTTGTTGTGGTGCTGTTTGAAGTTTTGCAAGGTTTTGAAGTAGTGCATTTGCTTCTTCCTTTGTTAGTTTGGCTTGATTTAGGCGGTTTGTTATATCCTCGCATTGCTCTTTGGCACTTTGTAGGCGCTGTGCAAGCTCTTTTAATTCCATATAGCCCGCCGTGTGCTCTTCAAATTCCGCAAATAGGGGGCGTTGGTTTCTTGTGCTCCACAAGGAAGGAAGTATTTTTACCCCTGTACTCTTGAAAATCTGCTTGTCGTTCCAACTCGTTCTAACTTGCAAGTAAATGAAAAGCGGCTTTTCTTCTTTCTTCTTTCCGCGTTTCTTTGTCTTGGTTGTGCTCGTTTCTCGCAAAATAAAATCGCACGTGCTCTTGTAAAATTCCATAATTACATTTATTATAAGATGAAAAAATAGTATATCGCCCCTATTGTTGAGGGCGCAAAAACAGATACAAAACGCTGATATTTGGGGGCTTTTCTCGTTTTCTGTTTTCAAAATTGTAATTTCCGAGATAAGTCCGCGTTAATCTCTGAATTATATATACTACAAAAGTAACTGAAAAGCAAAAATATGCGCTTGTTTTCAGTCTGTTAACAAGGTAGCGAGCGTTTAAGGTTTCCGCCTTTCCTGTTGTGCTTTTGTTTGCTGATTTGATGATTTGGTGCATTTTTGGAGCGTGTAAGTGTTATTTTCAGGACAACAAAAACACGTTCTAAAAGGGTGCGACTTCCCTTTGTTGGTGGGCTTTCTCTGCATGCGATTAACATAACAGAAAATAAATCCTCTTGATTATTTCAGAAAAATGAACGCCAGCTCCACAAAACTTACTATATTTGCGGTAGTAGTAACCGATTAAACCGCGATGTGATGAACAACTCGGCCTCCTCTTCAGACGCGCGCCGCCATGAGCCGCACAGCGTGGCGCTGCAAGACATGCGCCCCTACGCATTGGGGACGGAACTGCTCGACGACGAACTCCTCATCGTGGAGGATCTCGCCGCTTTGCCCGCCGACACGCAGGCGGTGCAGACTTCTTTTTTCACCGTGGGCTATTGCTCCGCGGGAGAAGCCGACTTCGTGCTCAACGATCGCACCTTTCGCGTCGAACCCGGAGATCTCTTCCTGGCGTTCGGCCAACAAACCTTCAGCGAAATCCATTTCTCGCCCGGATTTTCCGCACAGGCCATTTTTCAAAACCTCGCTTTCGTGCAGGAAACCCTCATGTCCATGACGCAGCTCTGGCCCTATCTGCTCTCGCTCATGGAGCAACCCGTGCTTTCGCTCAACCCTGAGGAGAAACACCGAGTCCTGGCCGACTATCGTGCCCTGCACACCCGCATGCTCGACAACAAACACTGTTTCGCCCGCGAGGTGATCAAAACTTGCCTACAGAGTTTCTATCTCGACCTCTGCCAATTGCTCGAAGAGCGGGGCGCGCGCCGAGAAACCTTCAACACGCGAACATTCAACATCTTCTATCGCTTCATGCAACTGCTCTCTCGCAATTTTGCTGAGCAGCGCAGTGTGAATTGGTACGCCGATCAGCTGCAACTCACCCCTAAATATCTGTCGCAGCTCATTAAAAATGTGAGTGGCCGCACTGTGGGCCAATGGGTCTCCGTGTTGGTGGTGATGGAAATCAAGAGTCTGCTGCGCAACACCGATTTGAGCATCAAAGAAATCTCCTCCGGCATGAATTTCCCCTCGCAGAGTCTCATGGGACGCTACTTCAAGAACTACACCGGACTCTCTCCGCTCGACTACCGCCGACGCTGACGCCCCCTCCGCTTCGGCGAGGGCGCACCCCCCGAAAAGACACCGCGCGCCGCCGCGAATGCGCGAAAGGCCGCCCGAACACGAACCAATCTGACGCAGAAGCCAATAACGGCAGCCCGATAAAAAAACGACATCGCACACATTATATATATAGTTCAACCGTCTTAAAACAGAAAAGAATTATGTATGCGCTACAAAATGAAAACTTGCGGCTCGAAGTCTCGGCTCGAGGCGCAGAAATCCAGAGTCTCGTAGACCGCAACAGCGGCCGCGAAATCATTTGGCAAGGCGATGCCGCCTATTGGAACGGCCGTTCGCCCATTCTCTTCCCCATCACCGGCGGACTGTGGGACGGGACGTGCCGACTCGACGGCCGCAGTTACCAAATACCCAAGCACGGGTTCGTGCGCCGGCGCGAGTGGAAGTTGGTGGAGCAGGGCGCTGATTTCCTGCACCTGGCTGTGGAGAACACCGACGAGGAACTGCAGCAGTTCCCCTGGCCCTATCGCCTCGAAGTGGTCTACACCCTGCGCGGACGCTCCCTTCGCGCCGATCTCCGCGTGGTGAATCGCTCGCTCCACAGCTCCATGTGGTTCCAAGTCGGGGCGCATCCCGCACTCAACCTCCCCGACTGGACTGATCACGGCCAGCACGTCGCCGGTTTCCTCCGCTTCGAAGGCACACCCCGCGACATGCTGCGTGCCGGCCGCCAAGGCTGCGTGGAACCCGGGCGTGTGCCCATCCCCTGGAGCAAGAATCTGCAAACCCTCGCCGCGCTGGCCTTCCACCAGATGGGCAATGCGCTCGTGCCCATCGAGGTGAGCACCTTCGCCAACGAGGCTTTGATCTTCGACGGCCGCCAGGTGGAGGCCGTAGAGGTGCTCGATCGCAAGCGCAGGCGCTTTGCGCGCGTGGCTTCCTCCGCACCCGTCTGGTTGGTCTGGCAACCCGCCGGCCGACACGCCCCCTTTGTCTGTGTCGAACCCTGGTACGGACTGCCCGATCCCGTCGATTTCGCCGGCGAAATGCCCCAACGACCCGAAATCCAACGCGCTGCACCCCGCGAAACGTGGGAAGGCTGGTGGACTTTGGAGGTCTGAACTTGGTGGAAAAGCCGATATTACGTATATTTGCCCCACGCGCCGCGCACTACTTCGACGAGGTTTGTGCGGCGCGTGCCGCATTTGCGGGCTGCAACCCGGTGCGGCGCCCCGAAATGTTCCCCGTTTTTTCAATTTTCTCCCCATGTTTTCCCGTATTCTCCCCTTGTTTCTCTCGCTACTCGCCGTGCTTTCTGCCGCGGCACAGCGAGAAGTGCCTCGCATCGACATTAAATTGGCCGACGGCATCACGCTTTCCGACCTCGAAAGCAGTAAAAAAACCTGGCGACGCGCACAAATCACCATTCATGCCGCCGGGATCGGGAAAAACATCACCGATTCGGCCAAAGTGCGCGGACGCGGCAACACCACGTGGACGATGAAGAAAAAGCCCTTCCGCTTTAAGTTCGACAAAAAGCAAAGTCCCTTTGGATTGGCCAAGGGAAAAAGCTGGGTGCTGCTGGCCAACTTCCTCAGCGATGCGCAGTTGAACAACGCCATCGCCATGCGCACCGCCCAACTCGTGGGCGCCAGCCACGCCAACCACATGATTCCGGTGGAACTCTACATCAACGGCTCCTACCGCGGCCTTTACAACCTGAGCGAACAGGTGGGTTTGGCGTCCAACAGCGTGGCGGTCGACGATGAGTCGAAGGCGGCGCTCCTCGAGTGGGACACTTACGACGGCGACCCCAAGCGCGACAGCACCTACAAGTTGCCCGTCGATCTCAAAGCCCCCGAGCTCGACGACTATGTCAAAGCTTACGGCAAAGAAGCGGCGGCGCGCTACAAGCAAACGCTCAACAGCGAGGTGCAAAAGCTCACCCGCGCTGTGCTTTCCGAGCGCACTGCCGAGGTGGTCGACGTGCCTTCGCTCGCCGCCTTCTACTATGTGTTCGACCTCACGGGCAATCTCGAATTGCGCCACCCGAAGAGCGTCAATGTGTGGCGTGCCGACATCTTCGACCCGCAGTCTAAGTGGGTGTTCGGCCCCGTGTGGGACTTCGACTGGGCCTATGGTTACGAGCACACCGGCGCCTTTGCCACGATCAACCCCCAGTTTGACCTCCTCGACGGGAAAGGCCCTAATGGCCCCGGCCGCAACTTCTTCCGACATGCCATGCGCGGATCGCAAGAGGTGGCCACCGCTTATAATGAGTTGGCGCAGCGCTTTGCCCACGAGGGCGGCATCGACTCGCTCTGCAAGTATATCGACGACTATGCCGACTGGATTGCACCGGCCGCCGCACGCGATTTCGATCGCTGGTGGCAAGGACGTCCCGACTACACGTCGCTGGCCGAAAGAATGAAGGACTGGCTCACCGCCCGCGCCACTTACATTGCCGAGCACCCCATCGGTTACGTGCCCACGGGCGTGCGTGCCGTGTCGGCGCCCACGCGGAGCGAAGAGGCGCCGATCTACACGCTCGACGGCCGCCGACTTTCGCCCACGACACCCCGACCTGCGGGCGTTTTGCTCCAAGGGGGGCGCAAAATCGTGGGCACGCGCCCCTGATCTTCCCCCGCTTTTTCACCTGTAAACTCTACTTTCCTACTGCACATGCCGGTCAAAGCTGACAAAGACCTCAAACTCTACTATTCCATCGGCGAAGTGGCCGAGATGTTCGGCGTGAACGACACGCTGCTCCGCTTCTGGGAACGCGAATTTCCGCAGATCTCACCCAAGAAGGGCGCACGCGGCATTCGCCAATACACGAAACGCGACATCGAAACCGTGCGCGTGGTCTACAACCTGGTGAAGGTGCGCGGACTCCGCATCGAGGCCGCGCGCGAAGCCCTGCGCAACAACTACAATGCCACGGCCAGTGCCACGGAAGTGGTGGATCGCCTGCGCGCCATCCGCGAGGAACTGGTGAGCATCCGCGAGGAACTCGGCAGTTTGCAGTGAACCCTTGTCTTTTCGCACCCCTGCCGCCGCTCATCTCTCCGAGGTGGGCGGAGGCAGGGGCTACTTTTCTGAACACCATCTCCTATGGCCAAAGCAAAAACCGCCTACGTCTGCGACGTGTGCGGATACGACACACCGAAATGGGTGGGCAAATGCCCCTCGTGCGGCAGTTGGAACACGATGAAGGAATTTACCGTCGCTCCGTCCTCGCCTTCGCGCGGCGCTGCCGTGGTGCAGCAGGCCGGATTGCACCGCGACACGCCGCATCCTGTGCCACTTTCGCAAATTGACGCCGCCGAAGAACCGCGGCTCGACACGCACGACGCCGAACTCAACCGGGTGCTTGGTGGGGGCATCGTGCCCGGCAGCCTGATCCTCCTGGGCGGCGAACCCGGCATCGGGAAAAGCACGCTCTTGCTCCAAACGGTGCTCGGCATGGCGGAGCGCCGCATCCTTTATGTGAGCGGGGAGGAGAGCGAACGCCAAATCAAACTGCGCGCCGACCGCCTCTTGCCCGAAAATGCCGCCGCCGACGGCATGCTCCTGCTCTGCGAAACGCGCATGGAGCGCATCTTCGAGGAGGTGCGCGCCGTCCGTCCCGAATTGCTCATCATCGATTCGGTGCAAACCATGCACACCGAGACGGTAGAAAGCTCGCCCGGCAGCGTAACCCAGATACGCGAGTGTGCCGCCGCCCTACTTAAGTTCGCCAAGGAGCAGGGGGTGCCCGTTTTGCTCATCGGACACATCACAAAAGAGGGAAGCATCGCCGGACCGAAGGTGTTGGAGCACATCGTGGACTGCGTGTTGCAGTTCGAAGGCGACCGCCATTATTTCTATCGCATCCTCCGCAGCATCAAAAACCGCTTCGGCTCGACGGCCGAGCTGGGCATTTACGAAATGAACGCCAACGGTCTGCGCCCGGTCGACAACCCTTCGGAGTTGCTCCTCACGCAGCACGACGAACCCCTCTCGGGTGTGGCGATATGTGCCGCCCTCGAGGGCGTGCGCCCCTTCCTGATCGAGACGCAGGCCTTGGTTTCGACCGCGGCCTACGGCACGCCGCAGCGATCGGCCACCGGTTTTGACTTGCGCCGCTTGAATATGTTGTTGGCCGTGCTCGAAAAGCGCGTGGGCTTCAAGTTGGGGGCGAAAGATGTGTTTCTCAACATTGCCGGTGGCCTGCGGGTGACCGATCCCGCGATCGATTTGAGCGTCATCGCGGCGGTGTTGTCGAGCAATGTCGACACGCCCATCGATCAGGACGTGGCCATGGCGGGTGAATGTGGCTTGAGTGGTGAGATTCGTCCCGTGACGCGCATCGATCGCCGCATTGCCGAGGCCATGAAATTGGGCTTCCGCCGTTTCCTCCTCCCGGCGCAGAACATGAAGTCGCTCGATGCCGCCCGTTTCTCGGGCATTGAGCTCGTCCCCGTCTCGCGCGTCGAGGCCGCCCTGCGCGAGTTGTTCGGATAGGGCGCTGCCATCGACTTTTTTTCGTCCCCTTCTTGTAGAAAGAGGACTTTTCCCTATTTCTACTTATCGATGAATAGCCAAAAAGAGGCGACTGTTGTGAATCAACGGTCGCCTCGTTTGTTTTAAGGGAAAGAGATTATGTTGAATATCTCGACAAAACTTTTGCTCCTCTCGCTGAGTCGTTGATGTCGTCGCGACGAGAAGCGAAAAAGTGAGCGCGCACCGTGGTGAGGTGCGCGCGAAGGATCAGCGGATGAAGAGGAGCTCGCGATATTTGGGGAGCGTCCACATTTCGTCCTCGACGATGAGTTCGAGTTTGTCGATGTGGTAGCGGATGGCGTGCAAGAAGGGTTCCACCTCGTCGTGGTAGGCCACGGAGAGGGCGCGAATGTCGGTGAGACGATTCACCTCTTTGCGCTTTTCCACCATCTCCTCAACGGCATTGACGATGAAATCGGTGTGGAGATTGATTTTTTCGATGAGCGTGACGTTGTAGGCGCTGAGTTGTGCGGCTTTCTCGGGCGGAAAGGCCGACATGATCTTGCTTACATTGTCGACCAGCACGCTTTGGTACTTGGTGGCGACGGGAATGATGTGGTTCATGCACAGATCGCCCAAGACGCGGCTTTCGATCTGGATCTTTTTGTAGTAGATCTCGCGCTTGATCTCGTTGCGGGCGGCGAGTTCGTTGCGCGTCATGACGTGCATGCTTTCGAACATGCGCACGGAATCCTCGTCGGTGTAGCGGTCGTAGATGACCGGGCAGCTGGTTTCGCAGTCGAGGCCGCGGCGGGCGGCTTCGGCCTTCCACTCTTCGCTGTAGCCGTTGCCGTCGAAGTGGATGGGGCGGCAGGTGCGGATGTCGTCGCGCAGGGTGTTGAGGAGGGCTTCTTCGGTGCTTTGGCCGGCGGCTATGAGGGCATCGACGCGCACCTTGAAGTCGGTGAGCGCTTCGGCCACGGCGGTGTTGAGCACAATGAGGGCGCTGGCGCAGTTGGCCGACGAGCCGACGGCGCGAAACTCGAAGCGGTTGCCGGTGAAGGCGAAGGGCGAGGTGCGGTTGCGGTCGGTGTTGTCGATGAAGAGTTCGGGAATCTGCGGAATGTCGAGTTGCACGCCCTGTTTGCCTGCCATGGGTGCGAGCGGGTCGGCCGACTGTGCGACGCGGTCGAGGAGTTCGCTCACTTGCTTACCCAAGAACGAGGAGATGATGGCGGGCGGGGCTTCGTGACCGCCGAGGCGGTGGGAGTTGCCCGCGCTCATGATGCTGGCTTTCAGCAGGCCGTTGTGGCGATAGACGCCCATGAGCGTGGCGACAATGAAGGTGAGGAAGCGAAGGGTGTCGCTTTTGGAGCGACCGGGGGCGTGAAGAATGACGCCGGTGTCGGTGCAGAGCGACCAGTTGCAGTGTTTGCCGCTGCCGTTGATGCCGGCGAAGGGTTTCTCGTGGAGTAGGCAGCGAAAGCCGTGTTTGCGCGCCACTTTGCGCATGAGCGAGACGAGCAACATGTTGTGATCCACGGCCAAATTGCACTCTTCGTAGATGGGGGCGAGCTCAAACTGATTGGGGGCCACCTCATTGTGGCGCGTCTTGCAGGGAATGCCGAGACGGAGGGCTTGAATTTCGAGATCGCGCATGAATTCGGCCACGCGCTCGGGGATGGCGCCGAAATAGTGGTCTTCCATCTGCTGATTCTTGGCGCTGTCGTGCCCCATGAGGGTGCGTCCGGTGAGCAAGAGGTCGGGGCGGGCGGCATAGAGCCCTTCGTCCACGAGGAAGTACTCCTGTTCCCAACCGAGGTTGGTGTGTACGTGCACGGGCTCGTCGTAGAAATAGGCGCAAACGGCTTCGGCGGCGCGGTTGACGGCGGCGATCGATTTTTTGAGCGGGGCTTTGTAGTCGAGGGCTTCGCCGGTGTAGCTGATGAAGACGGTGGGAATCATCAGCGTGTCGTCGATAATGAAGACGGGGCTGGCGGGATCCCAAGCGGAGTAGCCGCGCGCCTCGAAAGTGGAGCGGATTCCGCCGTTGGGGAAGGAGGAGGCGTCGGGTTCCTGCTGGACAAGGAGCTTGCCGGCGAAGTCTTCGATCATGCCGCCCTTACCATCGTGCTCAACAAAGGCATCGTGCTTTTCGGCGGTGCCTTCGGTGAGGGGTTGGAACCAGTGTGTATAATGCGTGACGCCCATCTCGACGGCCCACTGCTTCATGCCTTGGGCGATGGCATTGGCGGTGTGCATGTCGAGTGGGCGTCCGGTGTCGAGGGTCTCGGCATAGCGCCGATAAACGTCGAGCGGAAGATACTTTCGCATCTTGTCCTGGTTGAAAACATAGGTGGCATAGTACGCCGAAGGGCGTTCGGCCGGGGCGGTCACGGGGACGGGGCGCTTCTTGAAGGCCTCTTCCACCACTTTGAAACGGAGTGTGCTCATGTGAGTTGCCGGGGTGCCGCGTCGCGAGGGCGGGGCACGTTTGTGGGTTGGGGGGAAATGAATGGGTGTTGGCGTTAAGCCGGAGCAAAGGTACAAAAAAACACCGCCTCCGTTTGCAGAGTCGGTGTGTTTTGTGGGGGATTTTTCGCCGCCGAGGGGCCCCGGGGGCGTTTTGCCCGGCACAATTGCGGTGCGGCGGGGGAGGGGGTGGTCGATTTCAGTCCACCACGCGGCCATCGGCGAGGCGAATGCAGCGATCGGTTTGGGCGGCAAATTTTTCGTCGTGGGTCACGATGACGAAGGTTTGGTCCAATTCGCGGCGCAGACGGAAGAAGAGGGCTTGCAGTTCGGAGCGGTTGTGCGTGTCGAGCGAACCGGTGGGCTCATCGGCGAAGACAATGTCGGGACGGTTGGTGAGGGCGCGCGCGGCGGCCACGCGTTGTTGTTCGCCGCCCGAGAGTTCGGTGGGTTTGTGCTCGGCGCGCGCCGTGAGCCCCATGAAGTCGAGCAGTTCGGCGGCACGGTTGGCGGCGGCGCGCTTGCTTTGTCCCGCAATGAGGGCCGGCAGCATCACATTCTCCAGGGCGGTGAACTCGGGCAAGAGTTGGTGGAACTGAAAGATGAAGCCGATGTGCTGATTTCTGAAGCGCGAGAGGGCGGCATCGCCCAGGCGCGTTACGTCGGTATCGGCCAAGGTGATGGAACCCTCGTCGGGGCGCAGCAAAGTGCCCATCACTTGGAGCAGGGTGGTCTTGCCGGCACCCGAAGCGCCGACGATGCTCACCATTTCGCCGCGGGCGATGTCGGTGTCGATGCCTTTGAGCACTTCGAGAGCGCCAAACGATTTGTGGATGTTGCGGATGGAGAGGATGGACATGGGGAGGAATTTTGGGAAATGACGAAGGAGGGAGAAGAGGACGGGGCGCTGCCGTTCAGCGGTCGGAGAGGGTGAGGGCGTTGCGCCCGTCGGCACTCGAAGACGAGGAGCCGAGCGCCGCGGGGACGATGAGCATCCAACTGCGGGCGGAAAAATAGCGTTCGAGCTGTCCGGGGGTGTCCTCGAGGCGGCGGTGGTAGGACGGCATGCCGCGGCGGGCGAGCACAAACACGGCCATGTGGTCGGGACGGGTGCGGGCGGCCACGCCGGCCAAGCCTTCGGCGGGCGTGAACTTGTGGAAGTCGGCCGAGAGGCTCCGGCGTTCTGCCTGCCAAGCGCCCTCGACGGCGCGGAGTGTCCGCTCTTCGCCGTAGACCGATACGCGACAAGCGGTTTGTTCGGCCAGGGTGGCGATGCGCCGGCACCAGTGTTTCAATCCCGGATCGAACTCTCCGCGCGGCGGCACGATGACATGCAGGCGCCGCAGGGAGTGGATGGGCACGAGCGGCCGGTAGATCAGAATTTGTTGGGAGGAAGAGGCGATGAGGTCGGTGGCAAATTTGCCGTAGAAGGTTTCGCCGATGTGTTTCTTGCTGTGGAGACCGATGAGAATGTCGGTGGCTTCGTGTTCGCCCGCGGTGTGTATGATGCCGGTCACGGCATTCACCGAACGCCGGCAGTGGGTTTGCATGCGCACTCCCACGGTGGCGGCCATCTTGGCGGCGTAGTCCAGGCTGCGTTGCGCCTCGTTTCGCCGTTCGGCATCGTCATCGAGCACCACACTCACCGCGGTGAGCTGCGCCGTCGGGCCATGGCTGCGCAACATCAGGGCCATGTTGGTGAGCGGAATGAGCATGTGCGGGTTGCTCAGCGCCACAATGAGCGAATCCTTGTCGGCCGATGCGTCTTCTTGCGCCGCTTCGCCCGAGAGAACGAGCTTGCGTGCGGCGCGTTCGGTGAGGGTTGAGGCCACAATGCACGAACCCAGAATCAGAAACATCGAAGCGTTGATGATCTCGTCGCCCAGTAGGTGAGTGCCGTCGGGGAGAATGATTTCGTAGCCCACAAGCGCGATGGCCAACGTGGCGGCCGCGCGCGCAGTAGAGAGGCCCGACACCAATTGGGCCTCGCCGGCGCTGAAACGCATGAGGCGAAGCGTGTGGGCGGCGAGGATTTTGCCCGCGGCGCCGGTGAGAATCATCACGCCGGCGGTGAGAAAAATGCCATAGTCCGCAGCCATGGCCTGCACATTGATGATCATGCCCACGCCAATCAGGAAGTAGGGGATGAAAAGTGCGTTGCCCACAAATTCAATGTGGTTCATCAGCGGACCGGCGGGGGGGATTTCGCGGTTGAGCACCAGCCCTACCAAGAATGCCCCCAAGATGCCTTCCATACCCACCCATTCCATCAGACCGGCACCGAGAAAAACGAGTGTCAATACGAAGATATATTGCACCACATTGTCCTCGAAACGGCGGAAAAAGCGGCGGCAAATCCACGGAAACACCACAACGATGCCCACACTCAGCCCCACCAATCGCGCGCCGAGCAGGAAAAAGTTGAAACCCTCCCCGACCGGTTTGTAAGCGCCCCCCACAATGGCCAGTACCAAGAGGGTTAGCACATTGGTAATAATGGTGGCGCCCACGGCAATGCCCACCGATCGGTGTTTGGAAAGGCCCCATCGCATCACCACCGGGTAGGTCAGCAGCGTATGTGCCGCGTACATCGACGCCACCAGCAGACCTGCCGGCCAACTCATGCCGAGCCCCCACACATTCACCCCTAGGCCGAGGGCAAAAGGCAGCGCAAACGAGATGAGACCAAAGGCGAGGGCCACATAACGGTGGCGCATCACGTCCGTTAGGTTCATGCTAAGCGACGCCATGAACATGATATAATAGAGTCCCACCTTACCGAAGATCTCAAAACTGGCGTCGCGGTTGAGCAAGTGCACGCCGTGCGGACCAATCACCACACCTACCACAATTAAACCCACAATCGAGGGCACACGAAGCCGTTCGAGGAGCATGGGTGTGAAGAGAATCACACCCAACACCACGAAGAAGATCCAAGTTGGGTCGGTGATAGGAAGCGGAATAAACGACATATGCACTACACAATGGCCCGAAATAGGGACGATGGAGCGGCAAAGTAACAAAAAAAATGGCATACCGCGCGCGAAATACGGGATTTATCGATACTTTTGCAGACAGTATTTCTACAAAAAACTCCCGACCCGATCGCCTTTGCCCCGTGCCGCGGCGCATCGAGCCGACGAAAATTATTTTTCCATCCTATGAACGTAGCCATTGTAGGCGCCAGCGGTGCCGTGGGCCAAGAGTTTCTCCGCGTACTGGCCGAACGCAAGTTTCCCATCGACGAACTTCGACTCTTCGGTTCGAAACGTAGTGCCGGCAAAGTCTATCGTTTCGGCGATCGCGACGTAACAGTGCGCGAACTGCGCCACGACACCGACGATTTTCGCGGCATCGACATCGCCTTCACCAGCGCCGGCGCCGGCGTCTCGCGCGAGTTTGCGGCCGACATCACCCGTTTCGGCGCCGTGATGATCGACAATACCAGCGCCTTCCGCATGGATGAGGACGTGCCCCTCGTGGTGCCCGAGTGCAACGCCGCAGATGCCCTCAACCGCCCCCGTGGCATCATTGCCAACCCCAATTGCACCACGATTATGATGGTGGTGGCGCTCCAAGCCATTGAGCAACTGAGCCACATCCGCCGTGTGCACGTGGCCAGTTACCAAGCAGCCTCCGGCGCAGGCCAAGCTGCCATGGACGAACTCGAGGCCCAGCACCGCGCACTCGCAGCCGGCGAAAAAACCCACGTTGAGAAATTTGCCTATCAGCTGGCTTACAACGTCATTCCCCAGATCGATGTCTTCACCGACAACGGATATACGAAGGAAGAGATGAAGATGTACAACGAAACGCGCAAGATCATGCACTCCGACATCGAAGTGAGCGCCACTTGCGTCCGCGTTCCGGTGATGCGCAGCCACTCCGAAGCTATTTGGGTGGAGACCGAGCGTCCCCTCTCCGTCGAAGAAGTGAGCCGCGCCGTGTCGGACGGCGAAGGCCTCACGCTGCGCGACAATCCCGCCGAGCGCGAATATCCCATGCCCCTCTTCCTGGCCGGTTGCGACGATGTTTACGTCGGCCGCATCCGCAAAGACCTCGCCAACCCCAACGGCATGACCTTCTGGCTGGTGAGCGACCAAATCAAGAAGGGAGCTGCGCTCAACGCCGTGCAGATTGCCGAGTGGCTCATCGCCCACAACGGCCTGAAAGCCTAAGCCCCGCTGCACCTCGTGCCCTATGGCACTATCGCGCACTGCAATGTGCCGAAACAGCGCGCCCTGTTCCCACTCCCCAACGGCCAAACCGCCGACAGACACCCCGTGTGTTCGTCGGCGGTTTGGCCGTTTTTTGTGCCGGTTCGCCCCCTTGCGGTGCCATTCCCCGAGCGAGGGGGGGGACTTGCGCGTTTTTGCGCTCGAGTGTACAATAAAAAGCAAAAAACACCGCCGAATGAATGAAATTTGCAAACTTGAACTTGCTTTCTCGGTGCAAAGCAGGCGAAAATCGCCCGATTGATTATCTTTGTGCACACAAAGTCCCCAACTTTTGGGGGCACACCGCTTCGGAACGCGCCGGTAGGCGGTCGACCATCGCCTCGCCCGCGCAGCGCACGCCCCGCAAGTCGGCCCAACAACCGCACCGACGGTCACAACCGCACACATTATTTATATAGCAGCCTCGACAAAATGAAGAAGACCCTCCTCACTTCCGTCTTTGCCCTCCTGGCCCTCGCTGCCAACGCGCAGCAACTCACCTCGCCTGACGGCAAAATGAAACTCGACTTCCGCATCGATGGCGGTCGACCCACCTACACCCTCACCGTCGACGGCCGAACCGTCATCGCGCCCTCCCATCTTGGCTACAAATTCAAGAGCAATAGCAGCGAACAAAACTCCTTCTCGGAGGTGAAGTCCGAGATGCCCAAGGACCAAAACGCCGAGCAAAAAGCCGATTGCTACAGCGGCTTCCAACTCCTGCGCTACGAAAACAACAGCTTCGACGAGACTTGGCGACCCGTGCTGGGCGAGGAGAGCAGCATTCGCAACCACTACAACGAACTGCTCGTGTGTCTCAAACAGTCGAAGAACGATCGCTTCATGAACATCCGCTTCCGCCTCTTCGACGACGGACTCGGTTTCCGCTATGAGTTCCCCGATCAGAAAAAACTCACCTACTTTGTCGTGGCCGACGAGCTGACGGAATTTGCCATGACGGGCGACCACACCGCCTGGTGGGTGGCCGGCGACTACGACACCCAAGAGTTCGAATACCAGCAGACGAAACTCTCCGGCATACGCGGACGGATGCAAAAGGCCATCCAGGCCACCTCTTCCAGCACCCCCGCCGGGCCCACCACCGTGCAGACCGCGCTGCAAATGCGCACCGCCGACGGCCTGTATGTCAACCTCCACGAGGCCGCCTGTGTGGACTATCCCACCATGCACCTCACCTACAACGAGCAAAACAACACTTTCGTGAGCCACCTCACCCCCGATGCGCGCGGCGACAAGGGCTATCTGCAAACGCCCACCAATTCGCCGTGGCGAACCGTCATCGTGGGACGAAAAGCCACCGACATTCTCGCCAGCCGCATCACCCTCAACCTCAACGAACCCTCCAAAATCGACGACACCTCGTGGATTCACCCCGTGAAATACGTGGGCGTGTGGTGGGATATGATCACCGGACGCGGACAATGGGCCTACACCGACGCCGTGAGCAGCGTGAAACTCGGCGAAACCGACTACTCCAAGCTCCCCGCCTCGCCCAAACACTCGGCCAACACGGCCAATGTGAAACGATACATCGACTTTGCCGCCAAAAACGGACTCGATGCCGTGCTCGTCGAGGGTTGGAACCAAGGATGGGAGGACTGGTTCGGGCACCAGAAGGACTATGTCTTCGACTTCGTCACCCCCTATCCCGACTTCAACGTCAAGGAACTCCACGAATATGCCAAGGCGCGCGGCGTGAAGCTCATCATGCACCACGAAACCTCCTCGTCGGTGCGCAACTATGAGCGACATCTCGATGCCGCCTACCGCTTCATGGTCGACAACGGCTACGACGCTGTCAAGAGCGGCTATGTGGGCGACATCATCCCCCGCGGAGAGCACCACTACGGCCAGTGGTTGAACAACCACTACCTCTATGCCGTGAAGAAGGCCGCCGACTACCACATCATGGTCAACGCCCACGAGGCCACACGCCCCACCGGGCTGTGCAGAACCTACCCCAACCTCATCGCCAACGAGAGTGCGCGCGGCACAGAGTACGAGGCGTTCGGCGGCAACCCCGTCAACCACACCACCATCCTCCCCTTCACCCGCTGCATCGGCGGACCGATGGACTACACTCCGGGCATCTTCGTGATGGATCTCCAACAGATGAGCCCCGACAACAAGAGTCACGTGCGTTCCACCCTGGCTCGCCAATTGGCCCTCTACGTCACGCTCTACAGCCCCCTGCAAATGGCCGCCGACGTGATCGAACACTATGAGGCCCGCCCCGATGCCTTCCAATTCATCAAGGATGTGGCCCTCGACTGGGACAAGAGCCTCTATCTGGCCGCCGAACCCGGCGAATATGTCCTCACCGCCCGCAAAGCCAAGGGCAAGGACGAATGGTATGTGGGCTGCACCGCAGGCGACAACGGCTACAAAACCAACCTCCCGCTCGATTTCCTCACGCCCGGCCGCAACTACACCGCCACGCTCTACATGGATGCTCCCGGCACCGCCTGGAACAAGCGCCCCGAGGCCTATGTGATCAAGAAAATGACCGTCAACCGCAACACGGTGCTCAAGCACCTCGTGGCCGGCGCGGGCGGCGGATTTGCCATCTCCATCCGATAGGCCCCTGCCCGCCGCTTTGTCCCGGCGCTTGCCGGCCTCTCGTCGGCAACCCCCCGCTGTGGGCGAAAAGCCCCGCGATTTCACACCAAAGCCCCCGCGTTTCCGTCGAAACACGGGGGCTTTTTTGCGCCTTCCGGGCCGTCGAAGAGCGAAAAAAGCCCTTTTTCACGCGGCGAAATGCGATATTTCGGCAATCCGCTTGATATTTGTCGAAAATAACGCTAACTTTGCCGTGCGACGATCCGTCGCCCAACGAAACAACAGTGTAAAAACTTCCCCATCACACCCGATATGAAACGTATCTACCTCTTCGCGCTGGCCGTCGGTCTGAGCTTTGCCGGACTTTCGGCGCAAACCACCGACCGGAGCGCCTATGGCAGCCCGGTGGGCAGCATTGTCACCGATCGTGACCTGCCCGATCTCATCGTCTTGCGCGACGGCATGAGTGCCAAGTGCCGTGTCATCACCTACGTGCCCGGACAGCCCGTCAAAGTGCTCCTGGCCGATGCCAGAGTGCGTGTGTATCGACCCGAAGAGGTGGCACGTGTGGAGCGTGGCAAGCCTGCGGTCACCCCCGTGCGCGGTGCCGCCGAGAGCGAAAGCCCCGCTACCGTCAAGCCCGCCGAAACTGTCGTGACGCCTCTCCCGACCGCGCCCCAACCCGCGCAAAAGGACGAGACGACAGCCGCCGAAATTCAGCCCGCCGCAGCCGCCGGACAGTACGATGCCGACTACGTGGTGCTCAAGAGCGGCCGCACCATCAAGTGCAAGGTGCTCGAATCGAACGACGAAGGGGTGCAAATCGAAATGACCGACGGCACCATCTTCTACTATCGCGCCGTCGACGTGGAGCGCGTGGAGCGTCGTCCCGACAAGAAGGCCGTTGAGGCCGCACGCGACGTGATTGTGCTCAAAAACGGACAGAAAGTGCAGGGCACCGTGCTCGAGCGCAGCATCAATGCCCCCATCAAGCTCCGCAATGTCTACGGACAGATCTTCACTTACAAGTGGGATGAGGTGGAGCGCATCCTGATCGACCAAAACAAAAAGGCCGCCGCGCCCACCGAAAAGGACAAGACGCACAAATTCCGCCTCGCCGGCACCGCCGAAGTGGGCATTGGCTACGGATTGGAGCAAAACCGCCAGCTCGTGGGTGAGATGAATCCCGAATTTTCGCTCACCGTCGGCACGCGCATCAGCCGTTTGTTCTACGTAGGCGTGGGCGCCACCGTGCAACGCTACGACCGCACCGAGATCATGCCCATCACCCCGATGCTGCTCGCCCGTATCGACTATCCGCTCCACGGCAAGTTCACCCCCTTCCTCGATCTGCGCGGAGGTTATTCGGTCAACACCGTTTCGAACAAGAAGAACTACCCCGAAATGGCCCTCTATGCCGGTGCGCAACTCGGTGTGCGCTACGGTAAGTGGACGTTTGGCGTGGGCGGCGTCTACCATCAGGTCAACAAGTCCATCACGCCCAACGCCGGCAAGGTGGCTCCCGACGGATCGTACGGCAAACGCGTCATCCCCCGCTCCGGATGGAAGAACCAACCCGCATTCACCCTGCGTCTGGGCTACCAATTCTAATCGAAAGCCCGACACTTCACCCCTTTATCGCCCAACGACAATGAAAAAGATATTCGGCCTCGCGCTCTGCCTTGCCCTCGCTGCGGGCACGGCTCGTGCGCAGCAATACAATGACGGCTTTGCCGATCAGGCCAAACCCGTGCTCACCGAAACCGAACTCACCGATGTGGTGCTCTTCACCAATGGCCGTGCCGAAAAGGGCATCGTGCTCGAAGTGACCGCGGGACAACCCGTGCGCATCATCCAGGCCGACGGCGTGGTGCACGCCTATTCGCCCCTGTTGGTGGATCGCATCGTGCGCGGTTGCGGTGTGGAAATCCTTCACACGGCAGCGCCCGCCCTGCCTTCGGCCGCCGCACAGGAGCCGGTTGAGTCCTACGACGACAAACCCGACTACTACGAAGAGCAGCACGCCGCCCGCGGAGTGCGCCGCGCACCGGTGCGTCGCGCCAAGGCGCCTGTGGCACAAGCCCAGCCCGCTGTGCGTCCCGCCGCCCGTCGTCCGCTGCGCGGT
>ERZ773013.789-NODE-789-length-19698-cov-3.020618_pt1 | contig 19698 bp, 19 predicted proteins | sample MGYA00511670_ERZ773013 | MGnify/ENA primary metagenome ERZ773013 (study PRJEB29015, sample SAMEA2738120) | human oral metagenome | biome: human oral; feature: human-associated habitat; material: saliva | place: China | collected 2257 ... | reverse complement strand
TTTTCAAACTATTGTTTAATAGGGTATTGGTTTCATAGAGTTTCTACATACATCGGCTTAACTCCATGCCCCTTCCCATACTCCTTCACCATCAATCTTGTCATTCTTCCGATGGTTCCAGTCTTTTTTTTGCCTGACTTGCTTTTAGCCAGCCTATATTTTGGGGAAATAGAAAGAAGACTTGTGGCCGACAGTTATAATTCTTTCGCGATTCTGGGGAACGCCATAATTAACGGCATTCAAAATTTTGTAGTCGATGAGAGAGCCCACCTCAAGTCTTGTCAAATGGCATTCCCCCGAAAGGTTACGGTTGTATGTGTCAACTGCCGAAGGCACACACTCATAGCCTATTGTCTTGTAACCTGCCGATTCAAATGCCAGAGATAACCCACCACAACCGGCAAAAAGATCAAGGACAATTTCCCGTTCGCTCAATTTGGGTTTCAGTTTGTCGTTAATGAAATCTACGTAATCACTCATATGAGTGCAAATATAACAACTTTTTTTGATCATCCATAATAATTTCCCTGTTTTTTATTTTCGGATTGCATGGGGGCACAATTGTAACAGGTGCCAAGCCCACGCAGAGCCGCTGAGATAGGATGAGCCGCTGGGGTTGTGCTTTTGAAACGCAGAGATTTTGGGAGAGGCCTTCGGCCTTGGGGAACCTTTGTGGTACAGCACCTCTGCGAAAGGCCTTCAGGCCTCCCGAAAAAGCTCTGAATCTCAGAATCATAAGAGTTTCTCTGCGGCTCAATAATCTCTGCGCTTCTGCGTAATGAAAGGATGGGCCGGCATCCATTCAAATCTGTCAACCCGGAACTATCATGTGTGAGTGTGCCCGTTAGCCTGCAAATATAATCCCACTACTTTTTGCGGGCAGCTGAATAGTTGCACCATGATTGTTATATTGTTAATAATATATATAAAAAATGGGAAAAGGCCTACATATGAAGAGAAAACCACTATCTTTGTAAAAACTTATAAAATAACCATCCATGACCAAGGAAGAACGCCATCGTGCTATCTTGGACAGTCTGTTCAGGCAAGGTTCTGTCTTAGTGACTGACTTGGCTTCCTGCTTAGAGGTCTCGTCCGTTACCATCCGGAAAGATCTTACAGAGTTGGAAAAGGAGGGTAAACTCTACCGCAGCCACGGCAAGGCTATTCTTATCAATCCCTTTACCAACAACCGGACAGTCAGTGAGAAAGAAAAGCTCAACACAGAGGAGAAGCGGCTCATCGGGATAGAGGCCGCAAAGCTTATCACACCCGACGACTCCATCGTGCTGGCTTCGGGTACGACAATCCATGCCCTGGCAAGAAACTTGCATCCGGCAAACCGCCTGACAGTGGTCACGGCCTCCCTGCAGGCAGCAGAGGCATTAGCTCCTCTTGACAATGTAGAGCTCATCCAGCTCGGCGGCATCGTACGCCATACAAGCCTGTCTGTCGTAGGAAAGTATGCGGAGATGATCCTTTCCGGGTTCTCCTTCAGCAAGCTCTTCCTGGGCGTTGACGGCATAGACCGCGAGTTCGGCTTCTCTACAACAGACATGCGGGAGGCGGAGATCAACCGGACGATGATGAAAACGGCACAAAAAATCATCGTGCTCGCTGACAGTACAAAGTTTGGCAAACGAGGCTTTGCTAAGATATGCAACGCAGAAGATGTAGACATGATCATTACAGACAACAGACTGCCACAACAGACACGCGATCAGATAGAAGAGTTGGGCATAGACCTGGTCATAGCAAATGACAAGAGTGCAAACCATTATTAACACCCAATAATAATTCCAGTAAGAGAAAGTCTTAATAAAAAATAGAAGTTATGAAAGTACCATCAGAATTTGATCCTATCAGGCCCTACGAGCCTGAGGAGCTGCCTGAGGTTTACGACAAGCTCCTTGCCGATGAACAGTTTCAGCATATCTTGGCTTACGTCTACCCCAATGTTCCGGTGGAGGCTATAGGGAAAAAGATGCATGCCTGCAAGACAAACCTTGACTTTCAGCGTGCTTTCTGTTATCCCATCTTACAGAAGCTCGTCCTCGACCAAAGCACGGGCATTGATGCAGACTTTTACGATGTCGATATTCACAACCGTTACACCTTCGTGAGCAACCACCGTGATATCGTGCTGGATGCGGCGTTTCTCGACAAGCTGTTGCTTGACGCAGGATTCAGTACGACGTGTGAGATTGCCATTGGCGACAACCTTTTGCAACTCGACTGGGTGCGTGCTATGGCGCGTATCAACAAGACATTTACCGTGGAGCGTGCACTGAAGTCGAGCGAGATGCTTCGTGCCAGCAAACGCATGTCAGAGTATATGCACTTTGCCATCTCGCAAAAGCATGAGAACATCTGGATTGCCCAGCGCCAGGGACGCGCCAAGAACTCCAATGACCTCACGCAACCGGCTATCCTCAAGATGATGGCGATGGGCGGTGAAGGCACTATCATCGACCGGCTGACCCAGCTCCATATCGTGCCGCTGTCCATCAGTTACCAGTATGACCCGTGCGACTATCTCAAGGCACGTGAGTTCCAGCTCCGTCGTGACCTGCCTTACTGGAAGAAATCACCAGGCGATGACCTCGAGAGCATGAACGTGGGTATCTGCGGATACAAGGGTCATATCCATTATTGCTGTGCTCCGTGCATCGACAACCGCCTGCAGACCGTTGACCAGGACCAGCCGCGCAATAAGATGTTCGATCAGATAGCCGAGTATATCGACCGAGAAATTCACCGCAACTATCATCTCTATCCTCAGAACTATGTTGCGCTCGACATGATTCAGAACACTAACATGTACACCGATAACTATACGCAGGAAGAGTACGATAAGTTTGAAGAATACATCATCAGCCGTCTCGCCCTCATCGACATCGACCATAAGGACGAAGCTTATCTGCGCCGTTGCCTCTTGACGCAATATGCCTATCCTACCCGCAACTATCTCACGGCAACGGAGACAACCGGCCGCTGGAAACAGTTCTTCAGTAAGTTCAATTTCACGAAATAAGGGTGAAGAAGCCTATTTCACTTCTTCTCGCCACTGTGCTCATAGCGTCATGTACCAATACCGCTTACGACACAGGCGATTCACGTTACAGTTATCTGCGCACCGACTTTGTCGAGGCGCAGACAAACAGCAGCGCGCAACTCGTGTCGGCTGTCACGGACGAGAATACACTGTTGACTTTTATCCGGCCTCTCTCTATTGGATGGAACGTAACAGCTGACAGCGTATGCCGTGCTGTGCTCTATTATAATATGTATGCTGACGCTAACGACTCTACTAAGGTTGAACCGCTGACGGTACAACGTGTCTTCATACTCACGCCCACAGAAGTTTCGAGACAAACCGTGGTGCCGGCCGACCCTGTCCGTTTCATCAGCACTTGGAAAAGCAGCAACGGAGCCTATCTCAATCTAAGCATCGGCGTGATGACGGGAAAAGCCAACAGCATGGAAGACAAACAGACAATAGGGGTAGTGCTTGACAGTGTCGTAGAGAGGAACGCTCACCCCACTTATTATCTGAGGTTCGCACACAACCAAGGCAATGTACCGCAATACTATACCACGACCACTTACTTTAGCATCCCCACAAAAACAATGGCAAAAGGCAGTAAGGTGCGGTTGTCATTGAATACGTATAGCGGATGGATCTACCGCGAGTTCACGTGGTAGACTTCCGGACTTCTTCACATTTATAAACTTTTCAAGACTCTCTTGAGTACCACCTCAGCAGAGATCTCACGGTTGGCAGCCTCAGGAATGACGAGGCTGCGATCGCTCTCGATGACCTCATCGGTCACGATAAGACCACGACGAACAGGCAGGCAGTGCATGAAATAACCATTGTTCGTCCACGACATGTGCTCCTCGTCGATGGTCCACGACATATCCTTAGATAGTATCTTGCCATAGTCAGCAGGACTCTTCACACCCGGGCAACTCCAGTTCTTGGCATAGACAAAGTCGGCATCTTCCAATGCTTTATGCTGGTCGTACTCGATCTTAGCTCCTTTCGTGAACATCGGGTCAAGCTCGTAACCCTCAGGCTGCGCAATGACGAAGTCGACATCGGCTGCATTCATCCACTGAGCGAACGAATTTGGCACAGCCTGAGGCAGCGCACGGCAATGAGGAGCCCATGTCATCACGACCTTCGGACGGTCATGTGTACACTTGGCAGCCGGATTACTCTGCAGCTCCGTCCATTTCTCATGAATAGTGATAAGGTCAGCGAAAGCCTGCAAAGGATGAACCGTTGCTGTCTCCATGGCTACTACGGGACGGCCCGAATATTTCACAAACTGATTGACGATAGTCTCGGCATAGTCATAGTCACGGTCCCTGAGCCCGGCAAACGAGCGCACGGCAATAATGTCACAGTAACAGCCCATCACGGGAATAGCCTCAAGCAGATGCTCACTCTTGTCACCATCCATGATGACACCCCGCTCCGTCTCCAACTTCCATGCCCCGGCATTGACATCGAGCACGATGACGTTCATGCCGAGGTTCATCGCAGCCTTCTGCGTGGAGAGGCGCGTACGAAGAGAGTTGTTGAAAAAAATCATCAGCAACGTCTTGTTCTTACCCAACTGCTGACAGCCAAACCGATTCTCTTTCACCTCCAATGCTTCCTTCAAGGCAGCATCCAGGTCTCCAATGTCTTGTACGTTGAAAAATGTACGCATATCTTTATAACGTTGAATGTTAAACATTAAATGTCAAGTGTGGAATGGTATTAAACACTCCACATTTCACATTCTGATCTGTCCTTTCCCCTCAATCAGCCATTTGTAGGTCGTTATCTCCTCTAAGGCCATCGGCCCGCGTGCACCAAGCTTCTGTGTGGAGATTCCTATCTCTGCACCCAAACCGAACTGTGCACCGTCAGTAAAACTCGTCGGAGCATTGACGTAGACACAGGCGGCATCCGCCATCTGTTCAAAGCGTCGGGCATTGGCTTTTTCCTCCGTAACGATGCTCTCACTGTGTCCGCTGCCATAAGTGGCGATATGTCGTAGCGCCTCATCAAGACTGTCCACAGTGCATACACCCATCTGCATGCTAAGCCATTCTGTGTACCATGTATCAGGGTCATGGACCTTCTCTAACAGTTCTGCAGGATAGTGTCCTTCAAGTGCCGCATAAGCACGGCTGTCAGCATGAAGCTTCACACTTTTGGGTGCCATAGGAGCAACAAGTGCCGGTAGATCCTGCAAACGGTGACTGTTGATTAATAAGGTGTCGAGCGTGTTACAGACTGTGCATCGACGCGTCTTTGCATTGTCAACAATGCGTCTGCCCATCTCCAGGTCGCCGCTCTCATCGAAATAGCAATGCACTACACCGGCACCCGTCTCGATGACCGGCACCTTTGCTGTGTCGCGCACAAAACTGATAAGCCGCTTGCTGCCACGCGGGATACAAAGGTCGATATAACCTGCCGCCGTGAGCATCGCCCCCGTGGCCTCATGCGTTGCAGGCAAGAGCTCAACGACATGCGTATTGACACCATATCTGTTAAGCACCTCATGGATGACTGCCACGGCAGCCCGGTTTGTACCGTCGGCCTCCTTCCCACCTTTCAGCACAGCAGCATTGCCACTCTTGAAACAGAGCGAGAAGACATCGAACGTTACGTTAGGCCGTGCCTCGAAGATCATACCTATGACACCGAAAGGCACGCTGACACGTCTCAGATGCAGGCCGTTGTCCAGCGTCTTGTCTTTCAGCACACGGCCGAGCGGTGAAGGAAGGGTAGCCACGTGCCGCATATCACCGGCTATCTCCCGCAGCCGCTGAGGCGTCAGGAGCAGACGGTCACGAAAGGCATAATCCTTACCAACACGCTCTAAATCAGTGGCATTGGCCGACAAGAGCTCGTCTTGCCGCTGGAGAATGGCATCGGCAACGGCACACAGCACCTCATTGCGCTGAGCGTCGCTGAGAAGAAGCAATGATTGAGAAGATTTCTTGACGGTTCTGAATAATTCCTGCATGTTCATCATCGTGCGTCATTTACAAAAGCAAAATATAAAAACAATATAAAAGAGGCATCGCCTTTACAGTGTAGACGCGACAGGCCATCACTCCATATACAAATAGTCGTAGTGGATAAGCGGCTTGACATCATGGATGCCAATCACCTTTCGGGCCCCGGCTGCACTATAGCCGCTGCGCCCGAGGGCGATCGTCTCTCCCTTGGAATTGACGACATCGATGATGTCACCCTCCTCAAAATCACCTTCCACAGCAGTCACACCGACAGGCAGCAAACTCACTGCCTTATCGCCTTTGAGCGCTTCCTCTGCCTTCGCATTGATAATGATGCGGCCCCGGGCAAAGCTCTCGCTGTGCGCAATCCATTTCTTGATACGTGAGGTGGGATTCGGATTAGGCCGGAACTCCGTATGCATCGTCTCCTGAGGATGCTGCGCAAGATTAACAAGAATAGCGTCCGTCGTTCCGTTGGCAATAATCACCTTGATACCTTCATCCGCCACCTTACTGGCAATCTTCAGTTTCGTCACCATTCCGCCCCGTCCAAAGTTACTCTTCGAATCTTGTACATACTCGCTGAGGTCCCTATCATAGTTGACCATTGGGATGACCCGCGTGTCCGGTGCCTTGGGGTCTCCATTGTAGATACCATCGACATTCGTGAGGATGATAAGCGTCCTGGCGTTCATCATCGATGCCACAAGTCCTGCAAGTTCATCATTATCCGTGAACATCAGCTCCGTGACACTCACCGGGTCGTTCTCATTGATAATCGGCATGACACCCCTCTCCAGCATCACAGAGATACAGGAACGCTGGTTGAGATACTCGCCCCGGGTGGAGAAACTCTCTTTCATCGTCAGCATTTGACCGATATGCACGCCGTACTCACGGAAGAGATCGTAATAGAGCCCGATGAGTTTCACCTGACCGACAGACGAGAAGAGCTGGCGCTGCTGCACGCTGTCGAGCTTACGGCCGGGAGTCAGTTCGCCTTTACCGCAAGCCAATGAGCCGGAAGACACGAGGATAACCTCATAGTCGTGTTTCCGCAACCATACAATCTGATCTACGACAGACGACACACGCGTGACATTGATATTGCCATCGGGACGTGTCAGCACGTTGGAACCTGCCTTTATTACGATTCGTTTCATCTTTACTTTGTTATTGTCAATTTAAACGCGCCAAACAATTTCTTTGGAGTTTCCCATAGAAAACCATCAGTTTTTTAATAGAGAAACTGTCAGTCTTTAATAGAGAAACTGTCAGTTTTTAATAGAGAAACTTGCAGTTTCCAATAGAGAAACTTGCAGTCTTCAATAGAGAAACTATTTCAGGCACCCTTTGAACCCTTGTATCACGGCATTGGTGAAGCCAGCCTGCTCCATGGCATTGAGTCCCTTGATGGTCATGCCACCGGGTGTCGTCACCTTATCTATCTCTGTCTCCGGGTTACTGTCAGTTGCTGTCAACAGGTTGACAGCCCCTCGCATGGTTTGCAAAACGATGTTCTTTGCATCATTAGCCTTAAAGCCCAGTTCCACACCTGCCTCCGAGGCTGCACGCACAAAGCGCATGATGTAAGCGATGCCGCACCCCGAGAGTGCCGTACCCGAATTCAACAACGCTTCTTCAACAACGAGGGAGCTGCCGACACTATTGAAGATCTCCTGTACCTTGTCAAGATGTGCCCTGGCCTGTGCACTGGGAGAGAGGAAAGTCATCGATGCCCTCTCTGCGATGCCGATGTTAGGCAATGCCTGAATGATGTCGGGCACCTTTCCATCCTTGTCGAGCCATTCACTGAGCTGTGCGATGGAGATGCTTGCCGCCATGTTGACAATAATCTGACTGTCATAGTCGATGAGTGGCTTGAGCTCATTGATGACCGTCTTCACGACTTCCGGCTTCACGGCTATCGTGATAAAATCGGCACCGGCAATGGCTACTTTGTTGTCTGTCGTCACACTGGCACCAAGTACCCGGAAGCGCGTAAGCTTGTTCTCATGCGGGTTGGATACCGTGATATCTTCTGGTTTGAATAATGAGCCTTTGAGTAATGTGCCTTTGAGAAGTCCGGCGGCGAAAGCACCACCTATCTCTCCGGCACCAATGATTGCTGTCTTCATATTTTGTCTGTTAGGGTCAGGACGGTCACTAAACCCCGCCCTGCGTTGGGGAAAAGCTACAGTTCGTCAAGGACGTTCTTAAGACGGTAGATAAAGTCGTCGGCATCTGCCTTCGTGATGATGAGCGGTGGCAGGATACGGAGGATGTTTGTTCCCGCACATCCCGTGAAGACATGCTGTTCATGGATAAGACGGGAGCGGACCTCCCTGTGAGGTGTGTCGAGCATGAGACCTATCATCAAGCCGCGTCCGCGCACCTCAAGGATATGACTGCAGACCTGCCGAAGCTGACGCAGCTGGTCGATGAAATAGGTTCCCACTTCATTGGCGTTCTCTACGAGATGCTCTTGCTCGAAGACATCGAGCACGGCAAGAGCTGCAGCGCATGCGAGATGGCTGCCGCCGAACGTTGTTCCAAGCTGTCCGATGACAGGCGGGAAAGCCGGAGAGATAAGCACAGCAGCCATCGGCAGGCCGTCGGCTATGCCTTTGGCCACCGTGATGAGGTCAGGCTTGATACCAAGCCACTGATGGGCGAAGAACTTCCCGCTGCGGCCATAACCACACTGGATCTCATCACAGATAAGCACCGTATCATATTTTTCACAGGCTTTAGCCAGACCTTGTGCGAACTCGGGAGTAGCCATGACACAACCGCCAATACCCTGGATACACTCAAGGATGACGGCGCAGACATCACCTTTGACGAGCTCCTCTTCCCACGGCTTGAGGTCGTTCATGGGCAGGAACGTCACCTGTCGGTTATCATTGATAGGAGCAAGATAATTCTTGTTATCCGTGACCTCCACGGCAAGGCTTGTACGACCATGGAACGAGTGCTGCACGGCGAGCACACGGCGGCGCCCGTTGTGGAAACTGGCGAGCTTGAGTGCATTCTCATTGGCCTCTGCTCCACTGTTGATAAGGAAGAGACTGTAGTCCTCGTAGCCACTTATCCTTCCAAGGCGCTCAGCCAACTGTTGCTGCAACGTGTTGATGACACTGTTGGAGTAGAAGCCGATCTTCCGGATCTGGTCGTCGATGGCTTGTATATAATGCGAATGACTGTGACCAATGCTGATGACGGCGTGACCGCCATAGAAGTCAAGGTACTCCTGCCCTTTATCGTCCCAGACGCGGGCTCCTTTACCCCGTACGATATTGATGTCGAATAGAGAAAAAACTTTGTATGGTTGCATAAAAAAGTATAAGATGAACGTTTAGAATCAATGATCGCGCAGCCTTTACGGTGTCCAGCCGTCAGAACGCTGACGCTTTCAGCCGCAGTCCCGCCCGCTCATCGATACCAAACATAAGGTTCATATTCTCCACCGCCTGCCCTACGGCACCTTTCAGAAGATTGTCGATACACGACGTGATGAGAAGCTTGTCGTCGGCCTTATCACAATGGACGAGCGCCTTGTTCGTGTTCACCACCTGCTTGAGGTCGAGCGCCTTGTCAACATAATGTGTGAAAGGCTGGTCCTTGTAGAAGGCCTTGTAACCCTCAACGATGGTGTCGATATCAGTGTCCGTCTTCACCACCTCCGTAGTAAAAATGCCACGGGGAAAGTCACCACGGTAAGGGACGAAATCGATGGAAGCATCCAGAGAACCCTGCACTTGCGCGAGGCTCTGACGAATCTCAGGGATGTGCTGGTGTCTGAAGGCCTTGTAGATACTGAGGTTGTTCGAACGCCAGGAGAAATGTGTCGTGGCTCCCGGCTTCACACCGGCACCCGTAGACCCCGTGACAGCATTGACACTGACATCGCTCCTGAGCAGTCCCATCTTCGCAGCAGGGAGTAATCCGAGCTGGATGCAGGTCGCGAAACAGCCAGGGTTAGCGACATGCATGGCTGAGGCTATCTTGCTGCGGTTGATCTCCGGAAGCCCGTAGACAAAGTCGTGCGCTACTGGCGTTGGGTGCTGCGTCCGAATCACTTTCTCAGGCGCGAGACGGAAGTCCTGCGCCAAGTCGATGACCTTGACATGCGTAGGGATGTCGTGTTCCCGCATGAATGCTTCGCTCTTGCCATGGCCAAAGCAGAAGAACACCACGTCAACCGCATCAAAAGGCAACTCTGACGTAAACCTGAGGTCGGTATCACCGTAAAGCCCTTCATGGACATCAGATAAGAGATTACCGGCGTTACTCTCGCTGTTAGCGAAAACAATCTCGGCCTGTGGATGATTGACAAGCAAGCGAATAAGCTCACCGCCTGTATAACCGGCAGCGCCCAATATCCCGACTTTAATAACAGATGTCGTATTGTTTTGCATTACTCATTCCCCTTTTCTTTCCTCATCAATGGGATGAATGCCATAGTAGACTTTCAGCGGAGTGCTGAGAATCTTGATGAACCCCTTTGCATCATCAGCAGTCCATCCGTGGTTCATCTCGCCATACTCGCCGAGTTTCGACTTCGTGAGGTCATCGGCACTGTCCACACCCACTGTCCGGAGGGTGTAAGGACGGAGCCTGAGGATAGCCGTGCCATTGACATGACGCTGCGAAGAAGTAAGAAAGGCCTCCATATCGGGCATCACCGGCTCCAGATATTCACTCTCATGGAGGAACATGCCGTACCAGTTGGCTATCTGATCTTTCCAGTATTGCTGCCACTTGCTCAGTGTCGACTTCTCCAGCAGACGGTGAGCCTCGATGATAATCTTCGGAGCAGCAGCCTCAAAACCTACACGCCCCTTGATACCAATGATCGTGTCGCCCACATTGCAGTCACGGCCGATGGCATATCCGGCACCGATCTCCTCAATCTTCTGGATGGCCTTCACCTTATCGTCGAAATGCTCCCCGTTTACGGCATCAACCTCACCTTTCTTGAACGTGATGCGCAGTTCAGCCTCGGGCTCCTCAGCGGTGACATGCTTCAGATAAGCGCTCTCCGGAAGGCCCTGTTCCGGGTCGAGGAGCTCACCGCCACAGATACTCGTCCCCCATATACCGACATTGTAACTGTATTTCAGTTTTGTGAAGTCAGCAAAGAAGCCGTGAGCGTTGAGGTAGTCGACCTCCTCCTTGCGAGACAGTTCCTTGTCACGGGTGAGTGTGATGATCTCCATCTTAGGAGCCATGACCTGAAATGTCATATCGAAACGGATCTGGTCGTTGCCGGCACCCGTCGAGCCGTGTGCGATAGCATCGGCCTGAATCTCATTGGCGTAGCGCGCGATGGCGATCGCCTGGAAGATACGCTCCGAAGAGACAGAGACAGGATAACAGTTGTTACGCAGCACATTGCCATAAATCATGTACTTCAGACTCTTGGCATAATATTCCTGTGTGACATCGAGCGTGACATATCTCACGGCACCGAGCTTATAGGCGTTCTCTTCGTTCTTCTTCAACTGCTCAGCCGAGAAGCCACCGGTGTTAGCGCAAGCTGCGTAGACATCCCAACCATCCTGGGAGAGTTTCATCACCGTGTAAGATGTATCCAAACCGCCACTGAAGGCGACAACCACTTTCTTCTTTGCCATATTATTAACTCTTTTTGTTGTTTTCTTTATTCAGGGTGAGGGCGGTCATAATACCTGCCCCTTGGGTGTTATCGTCGCGGATAACTATTTGATGCCGTCAATCTTCCGGATTCTTTCCATCACACCATCGGGGAGACGGACTGGGAGATGCTCAGCCGGGTCGAAGAGCATAGCCGTACAGATGCAGTACTGACGATTGGTACGGTGAAGGATGTCCGAGTTGATGCAACCCTCGCAGCCGCGCCAGAACGACTCATCATCGGTGAGGTCCCTAAAGGTCACGGGGAGGTAACCGAGCTGCGTGTTCATCCTCATCACGGCCGAACCGCTTGTCAGCGAGAAGATCTTAGCATGAGGCCAACGCATGCGGGCAAGGGTGAATGTGAGGTTCTTGATTCGTTTAGCCAGTCTGAGACCGCGATAGTCGGGATGAACAATAAGTCCCGATGTCGTGACATAATGCTTGTTACCCCATGTTTCGATATAGCTGAATCCTGCGAACTTGTCACCGTCCAAAGCAATGACAGCCTTAGCCTCGCGCATCTTTGTTGCCACATATTCGGGTGAGCGTCTGGCGATGCCGGTGCCACGTACCTCTGCTGCCTCAGCGATTGTCTTCAGAATGGTGCCGACATATTTAATATGACTCTCATCAGCGACCAATACTTTCACGTCTTTCATTAATCTGTATCTATTAGAAAAACTTACCTCCCTCCCCAAATTAGAATATCAAGTTGTTGTGGAGTGCATCGATGATGGCATCGTGATCAGCCCCATCCCTCACAACGATGAAGATGGTATCGTCTCCGGCAATCGTTCCTAAAATCTCGGGAATATCACTGTTGTCAATGTTGTAGGCGATGCTGCCGGCATAGCCCGGTCGTGTGTGGATAACCCCCATGTTACCGGAAAAGTTGATGTTCAGGAAACCGGGTACAGTCATCATCTCAACGGCTTTAAGCGGCGTATGGATGCGGTGATACATCGTCTCGTTGGGCAGGACATAGACATACCGTCCGCTTATACTCGCTGCCTTCGCTACCTTGAGCTGCTTGAGGTCACGGCTCAACGTTGCCTGAGTGACGGGGAACCCCCCGTCATGAAGCTCTTTCAAAAGGTCTTCCTGACTGCTGATCTCTTCACTCGAGAGAATCATCTTAATGGCATCCAACCGCTGACTTTTTACCTTCATTATAAATACTGAACTTGCATATTTATCCTATTTACAACTGCAAAATTAGTATATTTGTTTGTATTATGCAAACAAATATGCAATTATTTTGCAAATCTCCCTAATAGAATAAAACTTTTGGAATATTATCGTAATAAGTATGCAATAATAGCATCTATGTTGTCATCACCACGCGTTTTTATGATGGCGACAGTGGCAACAATGTCCTGTACTGGGATAACCAATCGAATCAGACTCCAAGGGTCAACGGCCTGCCTGACTCCGAACACCGACATCCTTGGATCCGACTATGACGATCTCGCTGCGGCCAACCAATACAGCCGGCGTCTGGCGATGATGAAGAATACCGACAATGTAAACCACGACACCCACAACTACTGGCACCACTATGCCGAGTTCAACTGGGATGAGCCAACCGCTGGTGGGCGCAGATTGCCGGTGACTGTGACTTGGAGCGCTACGGGAGACAACAACGGTACTGAAGAGACCAATACGGGCAGCGTGGCCTTTACAAAGGTTGACCCCAATGCTGCAATCTACTGCTACTTCACCAACACCGCCAAGGCACACTATCCTCAGGTACAAAGGTCTACACGTGGACATATTCAGGAACAGAGACTTCTCTGTCGACTGGTATTATCTTCACCCATGACAGTGGTACGAAATATAATACAAATGACGGTACCTTCGTCAACCACGGCTATTACACTTATCAATAGCGACTCCCACCCGACAGACAAAGAGGCTTATTTTACACTCTCCGGCCAGCGAATCTCACAAAAGCCCGCTACTTCCGGCGTTTATATTCACAACAAGAAGAAAGTTGGCATATCATATTTTAATTGTCGCTTCTTCCGAAGATTCTCAGCAGATAGAGGAAGAGGTTGATGAAGTCGAGATAAAGCTCAAGTGCTCCAAGCAGTGCGACCTTCTGCGAGTCTTCATCGAGACCCGGCTGATAAGCAAGCGCACGCTTGATCTGCTGACTATCCCAAGCAGTAAGACCTACGAAGAGCACGACACCAATATAGCTCAGGATGAGATCGAAGCCGCTGCTCTTTATAAAGAGGTTGGCCAGGGTAGCGATGATTAATCCGAAAAGCGCCATGAGGAATAGATTACCGAACCTTGAGAGATCGGTCTTAGTCACATAGCCATAGAGCGCCATCACACCAAAGGTACCGGCCGTGATAAAGAACACTTTGGCAATGGAGGTCATTGCATAGACCATAAAGATTGACGACAGGGTCACACCATTGAGCGCCGAATAGATGATGAACAACGTGGTAGCAGTGGCCAGCGAAAGGCGTTGAATACGGGCCGTAGTGTAGAACACGAGGCCGAGTTCAGCGATAACCAGCACCCACATAACTGCCCGATTGCCATAAACCAACTGAACCATATACGGGCTTGTTGCCGTCCCCCAGGCACAGAGGCCTGTGATGACGAGCGCCATCGTCATCCAGAGATATACTTTACGCATCAGAGCAGGGAAGGCGGCTGACCTTGCCACGTCGCGCTCCATACGATGTGTGGAGCTCTGCTGCTCGACGATCTTTTCCAAATCTTGTACTTCCATAGTTTATTATATTACTGTTATTATCTTTTTATTTATGCTTTGAGTTGATCCAAACAAGAAATGTGCCAAACGATAACTTAGATAACCGTCAAACTCACCTTTCGCCCCAATCCTTGAAAGATCTTAAAGAGAGTCGACAATTGGATATCAGCATGTCCATTTTCCACACGCGATATATAGCTTTCCTTAGTACCTTCTTTTAACCATCCGTAAAGATAACTAATTAGTAAACAACTTCAAAATCTTTTAGTTATTATTTAAATATTTCCTCTTTCTTCACCTCCACAATCTTTCCAAGCCGGCTGAGCCGTTTCATATCGAGCATCTTTTTATTACCCACGATGAAGGTAGCACGAGGGCGGAACTGAATATTCTGCTGATAGAACTTCATGAGATCATATGATGTCAAGGGGGCAAGCGCATTTAAGATATCGGCATCTGGGTCATGTGTGTAGCCAAGCATACGAAGGAAAGCAACATCCGCACCTATCTGGCGCATCGTGGGGAAACTGTTGTTGATGCCATTGACAATCGCATGGCTCGCCGCCTCGACCTGCACACTGCGGAGCGGCATGTTCGACAGGAGCGAATCGAGGAGCAGCGTGGTAGTCATCACCTTGTCGGCCTGCGTACCTATCTGCGAGACATAGCCGCAAGGCTCAGAACCACGTGTGAGAAGATCAGGAGTTATCGTGTAGCCATGGGCCGAATAAGCCAAAGCACGAAACTCGCGAATCTCCTGGAAAAGTACCGACTGCATGCCGCCTCCAAAGTAGGAGCCCCACAATCTCAGTTGGGCGCGATCTTTAGCCGTAGGCATCGGCGCTGTCTGCTCATAGCTCCCCACAATCGTCTGACGCGCTGAAGGATTGTCGTAGATAAAAACAGTGTTCTCCTTGACAGGCTGAATCCGGAAGTTGCTCGGCCTCCACGGTAGATTAACCTTATCAACAGAAATATTATCTTTTAGGATGTTTTCAACATCATTAGTATTCAGACTGCCACAATATACGATGTCAGTCTGACAATATTGCAGATTCCTGAAGACACTGACAAGACTGTCGCCGCCCATCTTCCCCAATTCTTTTGCCGTGACTCGGTTCAAATAATCGGATCCGTCGCCAAAAGCAATCTTCTGCAACACGATCCGAGCAATGTTACTGTTCTGCCTGAACATCGTGTGTTCATCGAGCTTCGTTGACTTCACCAAAGCATCGAACTGCTTCTTGTCGGCTTTCGGGATCGTGAGGAACTCATGAAGCAAACTCACCGCCTCATTGAAATAGCGGTCGATACCCGTCAGCGTGAGAGTCACATCAGTAGGTGATGCCTCAGCTGAGAGCGTGGCACCATAGCGACGCAACAGGTTTCCGAAGACATGCTTGTCGTGGTTTGCCGTACCGATGGAGTTGAGATAGTCGGCCATCGGCTTCAGGCGGCTGTCATTGCGTGACCCGCGACGATAGATGATCTGGAGTGTGAAGATACCATTCTTCAGATTGGGGACTGTGTAAAGGTTGACCCATTTTGAAAGTGCCGTGTGTGCAGCATCCTTGTCCAAATCGATAGTTCTCGGTGAGGCAGACGGAACCGGTTCCTGTCTGATGGCTGCCGCATATGCTGACTGCCTGTCCGCATTCTTCGGCTTCACGGGCTTGTAACCAGGCTGACTGACATGCTCCTTCGGATAATGACCGAACCTCTTGGCCAGCCGAAGGCAGTCATCATTCAGATATTTCTTCGCCGCACGCATGACATCCCCGCGACTCACACTGTCAATGACAGCTCCCCGATGAGCCACCTTGTCCCAAGCCAAGCCATGAGAAAAGGCATTGATCATCGCCTTGCTCCGGCCGGAGATGGACTCCATCGCCATCTCTGCATTGCGTTTAAGTGTAAGCTTCGTGGCCTGGAGCACCGCTTCGCTGAACTGGCCCAGCTTCAGTTTTTCTATCTGCTCAAGGCAGAGCTTCTCCGCTTTCTTGCGTGAACCGAAAGGCAAGCGGGGCACGAAACCGAAGCCCCATGCGGAGAAGTCCTTGAAGTTATAGCCCATACCTGTAGCGAAGAGCACGCGACTGCTTGTCATCAGCGAGTCGATCAGTCCCGTCTTCTCCTCGTTCGTGAGCATGGAGGCAAGTACCTGGAAAGCCGCATAGTCCTTGCTTTTCTCATCTGGCATCTGCCAAATCCTGCCACCTATCTTCACGATGGGAATTGGCACCTTGAGGCGCAACACCGGCATGTGGGTGAAGTCGTGCAGCCGTGCGGCCGGAGTCGGAGTGAAAGTGTCGCCCGAAGCGCGCAAGGTACCAAACGTACGCTCAAGCAGCGGCCGCAGGCTGTCTGCCTGAATATCTCCACAGAGGATGAGCCCCATGTTCGTAGGGACATAACGCTCACGGAAGAAGCGCATCATCTCGGATAGACGTGGATTCTTCAGACTGTCAGTAGCTCCAATGATGGGATAGGCGTACGGCGTACCAGCTAAGGCTATCTGCTGCGCCTTCCCGGCCGTAGAGGCGAGGAGGTTATCGGTATACATATTCTTCTCCTCATAGACTGTCTCAAGCTCACTTTGAAAAAGACGGAAGACAGGGTCGCGCATACGCTCGGCATTGAGCTCGCACCACTGACAGATATATTGCGGAGAGAAAGAGTTGTGGAAGACTGTCTCATCAAAGGAGGTATAGGCATTGAGTCCCGTACCTCCGAAGCGGTCGATGAGGTTGCCGAACTCGTTGGGGATAGCGTAGTCAGCAGCATGGATAGAGAGATCGTTGATATGGTGCTGGATAGCAAGACGCTGTACAGCATCAGTGGTCTTCGCCAAGCAGTCATATTGCACCGAGATACTGTCGAGCCATGGCTTCTCTTTCGCGTAGTCGATGGTTCCTATCTTCTGCGTGCCTTTGAACAGAAGGTGTTCAAGATAATGAGCGATGCCCGAGTTGGGGCAGTCCTTGGCCCCAGCCTTGACAACGACGGCTCCAAAGACCTTCGGTTGCGCATGGTCTTCATTGAGCCACACCGTCATGCCGTTGGAGAGCGTGAAGGTCGTCAGAGAGGGGCGTCGGGCAAAGAGCTGCCCAGAGAGGAGAAGGAGAAAAAAGATATATAGCTTTTTCATTGTTATCGCTTTAGGAAGAACCGCACGAGGAGGAAGTTGACGGGAACACAGATGCAGAACATCGGGATTGGTGCCACAGCCTTCGACAGGCCCAGCCAAAGGAAGATGTTGAGCGTCAGCATCTGCAGGCAGTAATTCACGATGTGCGAGAAAAGGAATCCGGCCCCGCGCTTGGCATTGGCTTTGACACGGAACGTGTAGTGCGTGGAAGCAAAGAAGTTGAAAATGAAACTCACCATGTATCCCATGGTCATGGCCACTGTTGACCACAGATGGGCATCACCTCTCGTGGCGGTTGCAGGGATGAACCGTATCAACCCGTAGTAAGTACCATACTGGATGATGGTAGCCAAACCTCCTACGATGCCGAAGCGGATGACCTCACCGAGCTTACCCGACATAATGGCTTTCGTCTGCATATTCAAACATCTCTTTGTCTCCACGGCTGTCCCCATAAGCGATGATCTCATATTGTCGCCGGTTGTTCCTCAGTCCGGGAAGTGCCTCCTTGAGTCGTCTGACCTTCTCTGCACCATAACAGTTAGGCGTAAGGAACCGGCCGGTGAGCCGAGTATCAATGGTCTCAATCTGTGTCCCGAGGATGGAGACAGAGCCTACCGTCTTGAAGAACGGAGCAACCCAGTTGTCGATGCTTGCACTGATAATGAACACACGGCTGCCTCCGGCGAGGGCTTTCCGCATGACGTTCCACGTATCCTCACGGATGAGGCGATGCGAAGCGGAAATGGCAAAACGATTGCAGAGATCATTGAACTCCTCTAAAGGCATATCTTTGAAACAGAGCGAGAAGAGCCGCTCCTTCGTACGCCCGTTGTCGGCAAGATGGAGCTTCATCAGTATCAGCCGCGGCAACAGTCGCAGCAAGCAACGCAGCAGCCATGTCGTTCCCCGCGAGAAGCGGATGAAGGCGATGAGCGTGTCGCGTGTGGTGAGCGTGCCGTCAAAGTCGAAGACATATAGTTTCTTATTCCACATAAATATTCTTTAAGGACTATCCTACATAGATGATGAGCATGAACGTGACAAGCCAGGCCAGCACGTCGAGCTGGATGAAGCGGTCGTGAAGGATGACCTTCGTGGGGTTGCCGCTTTTCTTGTCGACCACCGTTATCTGAACGTAGCGCAGCAAACCGAGGAGCACGTAGATGCTCGTGAGATAGAGATAGCCGGAGTGGAACCGCGCCTGAGTCTCAGGGCTGACAGTGTACATGATGTAGCACACGAGGGTGACGGAAGCCGTGATGGTGAGCGCCTGATTGATAAACGTGGAGTTGTAACGGCTCGTATTCTTTCGCGGTGCCTCTCCCGTCGCTTCCATGCGCAGCACATCGTCGCGCCGCTTGGCAAAACTCATGAAAAGAGTTATGAGGAATGTCATGAGCACAATCCATTTGCTCAGCATGATATGTGTCGCCACGCCACCTGCAATCATACGGAGCACGAAGCCGAAGGCCACAATACATACGTCAACGATGGCGTATTGCTTCAAGCAGATACAATAAGCGAGGTTAAGAAGCCAATAGAACACAATCACGCCCAGAGTCGCGAGGACGGTCACACCTGACTCATTATTTAATAACATAAGAAGGAAACAAGAGACGACACTCAAGACGAACATCAGCATCATCAGTCCGTAGGCTTGTGGCACACTCACGACGCCACTGGCGATAGGCCGGCGGCACTTCTCAGGATGACGGCGGTCGTCAGCCACATCGTGAATATCGTTGAAGCAGTAGATGCTCGAGGCTGCAAAACTGAAGGCAAAGAAGGTAATGACACCATCGGCCAATGCATAGATATTAAAGAGGGCACCACCGAAGAGAATCGGAGCGAACACAAAGAAATTCTTAATCCACTGGGCAGGACGAATGAGCCGCAGCAAGGCTTTCGTCAGACTCATTTCAGAAGAGGTGTCGGAAGAGTTCGTCATTTTCGTTTCTTTATGAATGCAAACTTACATAAATTTCTCGAATTACTGCCGAAAATTATCAAATTAATCGACCGTCAGACAAAAAAGTTAGATTCGCACTGTAACCTCCCCTCATTCAGTTGCTGCCATCCCTCATGTTTCGCTACTGCCAAGCCTCATGTCTTCTTATCTTCCGGCTCC
>ERZ773013.784-NODE-784-length-19745-cov-7.859116_pt1 | contig 19745 bp, 17 predicted proteins | sample MGYA00511670_ERZ773013 | MGnify/ENA primary metagenome ERZ773013 (study PRJEB29015, sample SAMEA2738120) | human oral metagenome | biome: human oral; feature: human-associated habitat; material: saliva | place: China | collected 2257 ... | reverse complement strand
GATGTACGTATCGTTGCCGCCACGAACGTCAATATGCACAAGGCTATCTCAGAAGGACGGTTCCGTGAAGATCTCTATTATCGTCTAAACACCATCCCTATACAGATGCCGCCGCTGCGTGACCGTGGTGACGACATCCTCCTGCTCTTCCGCCTCTTCGCAATGCAGATGGCAGAGAAATACCGGCTGCCGAAGATCATGCTGACCGACGATGCCAAGCAGCTCTTGCTCCATTATAAATGGCCGGGCAATGTGCGCCAGCTCAAGAACATCACCGAGCAGATGTCTGTGCTCTCGGAGAAGCGTGAGATCGACGCCAATGACCTGAAGAAGTTTATCCCCGATGATCCCGACTCTACGGAGCTCGCTACTATCAGCAAGCCCGGACGACATTCCTATGAGAGTGAGCGTGAGATTCTGTATAAGATTCTCTATGAGCTCCGGGGTAATATCACTGACCTGCGCCGCGACCTCACGAGCATGCGCAAGCAACTTGACGAGGAACGTGAGATACGGCAGGCGAATATCAACCACGGGATGATGGCGGGCAACACTAAACTGCCGTCTGTCATGGGTAACGGAGAATACAACCGTACCGTACCTTATAATCAGACCTCTGCTGAGGATGCGGAGGCTGAGGAGATTAAGGCTGATGAGCCCGAGAGTCTGAACCTTAACGACTTAGGTCGTCAGATGGTAGAAAAGGCTCTCGAGCGTAATGACGGTAACCGAAAGAAAGCGGCGCAAGAGCTTGGTATCTCTGACCGCACGCTCTATAGGAGAATAAAACAATATGGTCTCGACAAGAAAGAAGAGTAACGTTCTTGCAGAACTGGCGGGCGTTGTGCTCATGGTGGTCCTTTTTGCTGCATGCAGCGTGAAGTATGGCTTCAACGGTGCGAGTATCGACTACACGAAGACCAGAACGATTCAGATTGCCGACTTCCCCATCCGTTCGAGCTACGTGTGGGGACCGATGGGGCCGATGTTCAACAACCAGTTGAAAGATGTCTTTGCCAGTCACACACGACTCCAACAGGTGAAACGGAACGGTGACCTCGTCATTGCGGGTGAGATAACCAACTACTCGCAGCGTAACAAGTCGGTGTCGAGTGAAGGCTATTCGGCACAGACGGAGCTTTCCATCACCGTCAACGTGCGCTTTACGAACAATAAGAACCATAAAGAGGACTTCGAACAGCAGTTCACCTCCGCCAAGACCTACGAGACAACACAAAGCTTAGCCAACGTGCAGGAAGAGCTCGTCACGGAAATGGTCAAAGACCTCTGTGACCAGATCTTTAACGCTACTGTGGCTAACTGGTAATGCCAGCAAATACATTCATGGATATAGCTAATCTTATACAGCATCCGGAACTATTGGACCGCGACACACTCTACGAGCTTCGGGGTCTGTTGGCGCTGTACCCATACTATCAGTCGGCGCGTCTGCTCCTGCTCCAGAACCTTTTTCTCCTGCATGACCCTTCGTTTAATGAGGAGCTTCGTCAGGCTGCGCTCTATATCACCGACCGTAAGGTTATCTTCAACCTGGTGGAGGCTGCCCACTATCAGTTGCCCAAGCCTGCGGAGAAGATCGGGGAGGAGCATCCTGCTGCGAAGGTCAAGGAGGACCGTACCATCTCTCTTATCGATGACTTCCTCGACTCTATCCCCGATGAGGAACGGCCCGACAAGCAGAGATACAAACGGAAACCGACACCAGCCGATGCCGCCATCGACTATGTGTCGTATCTCCTCGAGACAGAGAGTGAGGAGGAAAAAGAAGAAGAGAAGAATGCACCTCAGATGAAAGGGCAGAGCCTCATCGACAACTTTATCAATAACGATAAAGGTAAAATAAAACTCAAAGAGGAACCAGAGTATAAACCCGATATTGAGGAGATCGCTTCGGAAGGAGACAAAGACGGCAATGAGAGCTACTTTACGGAGACCTTGGCAAAGATTTATATAAAACAAGGCAGATATGAGAAGGCACTCGAAATAATTCAACGCTTAAATTTGAATTATCCGAAAAAAAATGCTTACTTTGCAGATCAAATGCGTTTCTTAGAGAAACTCATCCTTAACGATAAAAATAAAAAACAATAATAAGTAAAGAAAAAATGTATACATTATTCATCGTACTCATCGTGCTGGCATCCCTGTTGATGATCTTCATCGTGCTCATCCAAGAGTCTAAAGGTGGTGGTCTTGCCAGTAACTTTTCTGCCTCCAACGCCATCATGGGCGTTCGTAAGACAACGGACTTCATAGAGAAGGCCACTTGGGGTCTTGCTGCCGCTATGGTTGTGTTCAGTATCGTCTGCACTTATACGGCTCCTCAGGCTGTGACCAACGAAAGCGTACTTGAGAAGAGCGCTACACAGTCGCAGAGCACCAACGCTGCTAACACGCAGGGCTTCGGTGCCGCTCAGGCTCCCGCACAGGGCGCACAAGGCCAGCAAGGTGCACAGGCTCCCGCAGCTCCCGCACAGGGCGGTCAGCAGGGCGCTCCCGCAGTACCGGCTAAATAAGGGTTATACTGTTTTCACTGGTATCGCCAGATTCACCGTAGAGGTCTGACTCTTTCGATTCCCCCCGTTTACGGGGGGACAGAGAGAACGCCCGCCCTACTGATTATAGCATTCCCGTTGGGGGTAGGGCGACACCAGGCCTGCCTCCACGTTGAGCTACGTTGGGCGAAACTTTTTTTAAAAAGTTGCCAAATTGTTTGGTGGTATGAAAGAAAGGTTGTACCTTTGCACTCGCTTTCCAAACAGAAGGCAATTCTCTAACATGGTGGGTGTAGTTCAGTTGGTTAGAGCGTCAGATTGTGGTTCTGAATGTCGTGGGTTCGAGTCCCACCCTCCACCCTCAAAAGGTAAGCGGAAGTTCAATAACTATTGAACTTCCGCTTTTTTTATGTCTATAAATCAAACTCTGAAGAGAGGCATAAACAACTGCTATAGCTTACTTTGTATAGAGATAGTATCACCAATGACAACTATGGCTTGCTTGTTCGTAATTGGTTTTAAGGGCAGATGACTGTTTTCTTGTATAACTATCCGAGTCGCTTCAATAAAGGGGAAGCTATTAAAATGCACAACTGGATAGAATTTAACGATACCAAGTGCTGTAAAATCTTCGAACCCTGGTGTCATTGAAAGATGATTATCCATTTTCGTTGCATACTTTATATCAGGAGCAAAGACCATAGCGCCTGCTGATTCTCCTATATATAGTTTCCCCTTCTCCACCTGTTCAACTATCAATCTGTCGGTCCCCGTCCTTCGTAATTCCTGCATAAGAAAGAAGGTATTACCACCAGAGATATAGATACAGTCACAGTCTTTCAGCACTTTCTCTATCTGTTTGCATTCACATTGTGTAATCTCTAATTCTCTTATAGTCAATCCGAGGGAGACAAGAGCTTCCTTTCCTTCTTCCACATATTGATTAAAATCTTCATGAACACTTGCAGTTGGGATAAATGCTACAGTCTTTCCGCACAAAGAAGTAGGAACACTCTGAGGCAAAAGAGTGGCTACCTCAGCAAAATATGAGCATAAAAAGATTTCCTTCATTACTATTTTACTCTTTAGGAAACAAGATCTCTTTTCCTGATCTTCATACTATAAAAGGATTAAAGATAAGGAGAAGTACCTTAGATATGGATTAACATACTCGTTATCCCATCCCTTTCAAATCTAACAACACAAAGATACTGATAATTTTTCTAAGTGAATAACATAATCTGTAAGATTCTAAACTAAAAGAGAATTGTGTAATTAGGATCTCTTCGCATCGCTTTATTCTTGTATATCAGACGATAAGTCTATAAAAAAAGGATGCCAGAAAAACCTTCAGACATCCTTTTTTATACTATTATATATATCCTAATTATTGCATATCATAGACCACTTGCATCAGCTTCTTACCCAAAGCGTCAGCTGCTTCCATAGTGTTTGCCTCGCTATAGACACGGATGATTGGTTCAGTATTTGACTTACGAAGATGAACCCAAGCCTCTGGGAAATCAAGTTTAACGCCATCGATGTCAGTAACCTGTACATCTTTCTCCTTGCCATAAAGCTCTTTCACGCGTACAAGGATAGCATCTACGTCTGTTTCAGGAGTAAGATCAATACGGTTCTTAGCAATGAAATACTCTGGGAAAGTCTTACGAAGCTCACTTGCCTTCAGTCCTTTCTGTGCTAAAGAACTCAAGAATAGAGCAATACCAACAAGTGCATCACGTCCGTAATGACTCTCCGGATAGATTACTCCACCATTACCTTCTCCACCAATGACGGCCCCAACTTCCTTCATCTTCGTCGTTACATTCACCTCACCAACGGCTGCTGCATAATACTTGCAACCATGTTTCTCGGTAACATCACGCAAAGCGCGAGTTGAAGAAAGGTTACTTACCGTGCTACCCTTCACATGGTCGAGGATATAATCAGCTACTGTGACGAGTGTATACTCCTCTCCATACATCTTACCATCCTCCTGAATAAATGCCAAACGGTCTACATCAGGATCTACAACGATACCTAAATCATATCCACCCTTAGCAACTTCGTTCATAATACCTGTAAGATTCTTCTCAATAGGCTCTGGATTATGGGCGAAATCACCTGTTGGTTCTCCATTGAGGAACTTATATTCTACACCAAGACGGTCGAGAAGTTTAGGTAAGATGACACCACCGACAGAGTTAATAGAATCAACCACGACACGGAACTTACGCTTCTTGACTGCTTCAAGATCAAGTAATTCCAATCCCATCACGGCATCTATATGGCGCTGATCATACGAATCATCATCCGTATAGCAACCCAATCCGTCTACATCAGCATATTCGAAATCCTCGCGTGCTGCTATATCAAGAACCTCAGCACCATCAGCAGCTGTGAGAAACTCGCCCTCTTCATTCAGAAGCTTCAATGCATTCCAATGGCGAGGGTTGTGAGAAGCAGTGATAATAATACCTCCGTCAGCCCCACTCATACGTACCGCCAACTCTGTTGTTGGTGTTGTTGCTAACCCAATGTTCACTACGTCTGCACCAATCCCCATCAACGTACCACACACAACATTCTTAACCATTGGTCCAGAGATACGTGCATCACGTCCGACAACAATCTTCAACTTCTTCCCAGGGTGCTTACGAGCAATGAAAGTAGCGTAAGCTGAAGTAAACTTAACGATATCCAGCGGATTCAAAGTATCACCCGCACGGCCTCCGATAGTACCACGGATGCCGGAAATTGATTTGATAAGTGTCATACTTAAATATGTTTAGAGAGAGTATAAAACCTCTCTGCAATTATCTTATAAGTTTCTTAGTGCTATAATCCACGCTGATAGGTGATGTCATAGGAGCAGGGATAAACACTCTGAGTTGCATTAATCTGTCCTTGCTGTGAAGGAACAATCAGCTTCACCTTCGCCAATTTTGAGGTAGGAGTAGTCAACCTTCCAAGATTTATATACTGTAAAGGAATCAACCAGCCTGCTGGAACAGACGTACTACGGTAAGCTTCATACATTACACTAGACTTTGGATCAAACGAAGCGGTATATGTTCCGCTGGTATTAGTTACAGACATCTTATCAACTGTCTTACCAAAATAAAGAATAGAATTGGTCAACTGAAGTGTATCAGTTATCAAGTTATTCTCCGTAAAACGACAAAGTACAGTAGCAGTCTCGCCTTTCTTTAGTGGTTCACCCGTACCTTTATCAATTATTTGCATATAAACGCCAGAGCTAGCAAATAGAACATATTGGTTCTTTGATACATCTGTAGTATTCCCTTGCTTCTCGAATTGCTCTTCACTGATAACCTTTATCCCATGCTTTACTATATAAGCATTGATTGCTTCGTTCTCTCGGTCTAACTGATCAGCGTATGTTTCGGTCTTATTACATGAGCTAAATGCAAGCACAACAGTTAATATTCCAAGGAGAAAACTTATCTTCTTCATTCTTTTTCACATTTTATTATATACCTTGCAAAGGTAAGAAAAGTATTTCAGAAAGTAAGAATAAGATATAAGAAAATACCTTAAATCACTTTTATAGCAGCAATTTCCTTATAAATGAGGATTGTCTGAACTATGCATCGTCCGTACCTTTGCAGCAAGAAATCTTAAAACAACGCTACTTTCTTATGTTAAATGCTTTATTAATTGCCACCCTTACCCTCAACGGGGCAACTGGAATCAACCCTGATTCATCGGCGAACAAGAACGTACCACTTGACGAAATTGTCGTTACAGACTTTAAACAGAACAAGAGAAACCTAACATCTACAGCCGTATCAACCATCAACGTGCAGCAGTTACATAACCAACAGATTGTGAATCTGAAGGAACTGACAGCAGTCATGCCTAACTTCTACATGCCTGATTATGGTTCATACGCCAACACACCCGTCTACATTCGTGGTATAGGAACCAAAAGTAAGGGGTCTGCTGTGGGCTTTTATGTTGACGGTATACCACATTTTGAATCGTCAGCATTCAATATTGACCTCAGCGACATTGCTGCCGTCAACGTATTCCGTGGTCCACAAGGGACCTTATACGGGCGAAACACCATTGCAGGTATTATCAATGTATATACCCATAACCCTCTTGACTATCAGCGAACACGTATAAAGGTGGGCTATGGAAGATACAATGACTTCATTGCTCAGGCTTCAAACTATGCAAAAATAAGTGAGAAGTTCGGCATATCGACAGCTGCTTCCTATCACCATAACGATGGAATGTTTACCAATCACTTCCTCAATGAGAAGGCAGATAAACTCAATGAGGGCGAAGGACGTATTGGGTTCTACTGGAGACCAACAACAAACTGGCTCTTACATCTCAATAGTACACTGACTTATAGTGAGCAGAATGGCTACCCATATGCCCCTTATGACATTGTAAAAGACGAGCTGTTACCTATCAGTTATAACCGTAACAGCACATACAGAAGACTTATCTCATCAACAGGCCTCAATGCTCAATACGAGAATAATCATATAAGTTTCAATAGCCAGACGTCCTATCAGTTCATAAAGTCACACCAAGGATTAGACCAAGACTTCACACCCCAGGACGTTTATTTCGTTGATAACAGCTATCACCAGAACATGTTATCACAGGAGCTGACACTGAAGTCGAACGATAAAGGACGCTATCAATGGATTGTAGGACTGTTCGGAATGCTACTACATTCGAACCAGTTTGCTGAGACAAGCTACTTCACAAGAGACTTCTCTACACCAACAACCTATAAGAATCCAACAGCAGGATATGCCATTTATCACCAAAGTTCTTATAATATATGGAGAGGAATGTCGGCAACAGTTGGCCTACGTTTCGACTATGAACACGCCAAGACTACCTATAATCAAGATAAAACAACTCTCTCAACAGGTGTTACGACACATGCAAAGGACTTTGTTAGCAGTGCCAGCTTCCGCCAGTTTACTCCTAAGTTCACACTTCAATACCTTACGAATAAGGATAATCTCTACTATATCAGTATCACTCGCGGATATAAACCAGGAGGTTTCAATACCATATTCAAGACTGATGCCGAACGAACTTACGACCCAGAATACAGCTGGAACTATGAAGTTGGAACACGTTTGAAGTTCCTTAACGGGCGATTGACAGCTGAAGCTGATCTCTTTTATATAGATTGGAGACACATGCAGACAACCTATACCGTTCCTGGTGTGGGTAATGTGATTGCTAATGCAGGTCATACTGACAACAAAGGATTCGAGCTTTCATTGGCTTATCATCCTATAAAGAGCTTGCAACTTAACCTGAACTATGGTTATACCCATGCACGTTACTTGGAATACAAGAAGAGTGCAAGGGAGGATTTCTCGGGTAACAGACTCCCAATGGTACCCAACCACACGCTATCTCTCAATGGGACATACACCATTATGCCTGCAGGATGGTTTGATAAGATTATCTTCAACACGGGTTTAACAGGACTCGGACGTATCTATTGGGCTGATGATAACATCGTCCGACAGAACTTCTATGCTACACTCAACGCCAAAGTAAGCCTCACAAAAGACATATTTACATGGGAGATATGGGGTAAAAACCTCACAGCAACGGACTATATGGCTTATGGATTCAAAGCTTCACAAGGCAATTATGCACAGAGAGGAAAGCCATTAACATTCGGAACTGCGGTAAGTGTGTCTTTTTAAGGAGCTAAAAGAATTAAGATTGTTAAAACTTTGAGAGATGTTAAGGAGACAGAAGGAACCAGGGAGAGTTATGTGAAGTTATAATCCAATAGCGGAATCCTCATATATTAAAGGCAACAAGGATAATCCTTATAACCCAGGACTACCATACCTACTACTCCATACTACAACAGTATCGGCTTAAATACTCTAACTACTCAAGGCCACTTCAACCTCTCAAGGCCTCTTAAGCCTTTCAAAAACAAAAACATTATGAACGCTAAGAAACTAAGTTTAGGGACATTCTTCTGTCTTTACATAGCACAGATGGTACCATCCTCCTTTCTCATGACGGCCCTACAGGTCATCATGAGAGAAGGAAACTACAGCTTGGCAACGATAGGATTGCTGAATCTCGTCCGTCTTCCGTGGACTCTAAAGTTCCTATGGTCGCCCTTCGTCGACCGACATTGCATCACAGTGGGCGACTACAAACGCACAATCATAGCAACAGAGCTTATCTATGCCATTGCATTACTGGCTACAGGATTACTCAATATACACTCTGAGATGATGCTTATCATCATCCTTGTCATTATCTCCATGCTTGCTTCAGCAACACAAGACATTGCTACGGATGCACTCGCCATCCTCTCCTTCAAGAAGACCGACCGCAGTATGCTCAACAGTATGCAGTCTATGGGAGCTTTCGGCGGTGCTGTCATCGGTAGTGGAATACTCCTCATAGCCTTGAAAAGCTATGGTTGGAGCACAGTGGTAACCTGTCTGGCAGCCTTTGTCTTGATGATGATTGTACCCTTAGTACTGAACAAACATATCACGATTGAGACTGAAAAGCCTACCAATCGTGCCACATGGACGGACATCTTCAAGTTCTTCAACCGAAAAGAAATACTCCCACAACTCGGCTTCTTAGTACTCTACTACATGGGAATCATTGGAATCCTCTCCATGATCCGCCCTTATCTCGTTGATAAAGGTTACGACATGAAAGAGATTGGCTTCCTGATGGGTATCGTCGGAACATCCGTTTCATTCGTCATGGCTTGGTTCTCAGGTGTACTTATTCGGCGTATCGGAATTCATAAGGCGCGCATTATCGTTGCAGCAATGATAATCCTTGCTCCAACTTACTTCCTTGCAACAACTTTCATGGAGTATAATAAGGTGGCATTCCTCATCGGACTCATGTATCTCCAGGGCTGTTATGGTTTGGCAACCGTCGTTCTTTACACTACTTCCATGCAATGTGTCCGACCAGGAAGAGAAGGAACTGACTTCACCATACAGATCGTTATCAGTCACCTGACGGGTCTGCTCGTAGCCGTATTGGCAGGAAGCATTGCCCACCTCACAGGCTATCGTGGTCTTTACATTGCCGAAACAGCTGTTGCCATACTTAGTTTCTTCTACGTTCTGTTGGCGTTCAAACACAATCACGCTTCTTAAACAGATCCTATACTCCTGTATAAATACTCCTTGAGAACTCTTTATAAGATACTATCAAGGGACATTCCAGAGATCTGATATGGGTATAGACAAAGACGCCCATCCTTTTATAAGGATATACAACATCCCCTTCCAACCGCTGAATATCACTCATAACCCATATTAAAGAATAACCAGAGAAAACGAAATGTATAGGTTTTGCATTTTATTTTCTCTGTTTTTCTTTTGTTTTCCCCAGGATTCTGTCTTCTTTTTACACGTGTATTATCGTTTTATCTAAGCGTGATAATTAATTATCTAAGCGTGATAATACTTTATCTAAGTCGTGATAAAACTTTATCACGCTTAGATAATATAAAAACACACGTGTTCTGCAAATACAAAACAGGCACATAAAGACTACAGAAGACGCAGAAACAAAATGCAAAGACCGTATATGAGTGTACAGAATAAAGCACAGAAACCTGCTAAGGGGGTACAACTTACTCTCTCAATGCGCAGAGTAGTTGCCATTGAAGGTTGCTCCATAAAGCATGATAGTGCAGCCAAAGAGAAATGGTTTTCCTATTGAAACGTCTCTCAGTAGTCCTTTAAAGCAATCATTCCTCACTCTACTCCTTCTTAATCTAAGCTTATTCACGAAGTGAACAATTGCATTCTAAGGTATATTCATCCTAGAAAACCCTTCCTTATACTCTATATTAGGTATTGTGTATCCAACATATTATCTATACTTTTGCAGTCTACATATATACAACTTTATTAGATTCAGAGATTACAATATGGTAAAAAGATTACATCATTCATTACTTCTTACAGGTATAGTACTGTGTACTTCCGTAACAACCGTACATGCCCAGACCGATACAAGCAAAGGAAACAGAGAGTCACAAGCAGACAGTGCAGCTCTGGACTCTATCCTTGCAGCACCTTATCTACACGAACAGACATTACAGACAGTAGAGGTTATCGGACGCAACGAGCAGTCATATAAGAACACAAACTCCTTCATTGGAACAAAGACAGAGACGCCATTGAAAGATATTCCACAGTCTATTGGCTACGTAACAAAGGAACTTGTGCGCGACCAAGGTGCAACAACAGTCAACGATGTGGTGAAGAATATCAGTGGTGTGAGCCCATATACCTTCTACAATGACTTCTCCATTCGAGGCTTCCGCACAACAGGTAACCGTAATTCAGGTAACCTCGTCAATGGTATGAGAGCACAGACAAGCCTCTGGAAACAGCAATCATTGGCCAATATCGAGCGTGTTGAAGTAATAAAAGGTCCTGCATCAGCCCTCTTTGGCAATGCATCCCCAGGCGGTGTTATCAATCGTGTAACAAAGAAACCACTCCCTTATAACCGTAATACTGTATCCACAACAGTGGGGAGTTTCAACACATTGAATACCTATGCAGACTTCACTGGCCCGTTAGACAAGAGACATACTCTACTCTATCGACTAAACATCGGCTATGAACACACAGATTCTTACCGTGATCTGCAGGCAAATACGAATTACATCGTAGCCCCATCCTTCTCGTTCCTCCCAACAAAGAGAACACGTTTCAACGTTGACATTGTCTATCAACGCACGGATGGAAAGGTTGACCGTGGGCAGCCTATCTTCGGAGACGGCGACCTTCACTCTGTTCCTATCAGCCGTTCACTCTCTGCAACGAACGATTATCTAAAAGAGAACCTTGTGAATATCACCCTTGGCGTGACACATAAATTCACCGATAAGCTATCATTCAATGCTACTTATCTGAACTCCTCATACGACGAAGACCTGCGTGAACACAATCAAGCCAATGCTTATGTGAAACTTGCTGACGGTTCACAAAGTCCATCCCGTATCCTTATGCAGTGTCTTATACGCCAGCGCCACTTCCGTAACAATAGCTTTAATACCTACTTCAACTATGATGTGACGACAGGATCACTCCATCATCGCATCCTTTTGGGTTACGATTACTTCCAGATGGCACAACAAGCAGGGTCTTCAGCAATGACCGCGGGTGGTTATCTACTGAAAGATGGAACAACAACGACAGTCTTCAAGCCTGCCAACATTGCCCGTTACGTGCTGGATGCAGATGGGAATCCTAAGACAAACGTACCTTATTACGATCTGACAAGAAACGATAATAATATAGAACGTGACTATTCTAAATACGTCTTTGTCTCTACAGCCCTCACTCCTTACCTGCAATACTCTCACGGTATCTACCTACAAGAGCAGTTGGAGGCTGGTCCTGTGAAGCTACTCTTAGGCATTCGACAGGAATTCTTCACTGATGTGCTCAACTATAAGACCAATAATGAAACCCGTACCACTCAACATGCCTTCATTCCACGTATCGGTGCGGTTGTCACTATCAATAAAAACCTGAACGTATATGGGACATGGGTAAAAGGATTTGAGCCACAGAGCGCATCAGTACAGGGTAATCCTAACGCTGGTGGACCATTCGATCCAGAGTATAGTCAGCTCTTTGAAGCTGGACTGAAAGGTGAATGGTTTGACAAACGACTTAGTACAACACTCTCTTTCTTCCATCTTCAGAAGCGCAATACACTCTATAATGCCAATGACCCAGCCAATCCTGAACGATTGGAACAAGTGGGAGAAGAGACCTCAAAGGGTATAGAGATGGATATTGCGGGGTTCATTCTCCCTAACTGGAGCATCGTTGCCAACTACGCTTACACGCATGCTGCTATCACCAAGACGGCTACCGACTCTGAGAAAGACTTTGGTATGCAACGTCCTAATACGCCACGCAATGCCTTTAACATCTGGTCAAAGTATATAATAGAGACTGGAGTGTTGCATAACTTTGGCTTCGGACTGGGCTTAAATGCGGTAAGCAAACGCTACGGACAAGTAGGAAGACGCGCAAATACAGTTGTTTATCCAGGCTATGGACTCCTGAATGCAGCTCTCTATTATCGTCTTCATAAGCTTCAAGTACAACTGAACTTCGATAATATTATGAATAAAGTCTATTGGGTTGGTGGTTATGATAAGCTTCGTTCCTTCCCAGGTGCACCACGAAATATTAAGGCTACAGTTACTTATCGGTTCTGAGACAGACGATACTTTAACTAGTTTGAACAAAAGAAAGGCTGAATCTCTTACTCGAGATTCAGCCTTTCTTGTCTATCTATAGGGGTAGTCTTTCTATCAAAAGATGGCTCAATGCTTAACCAATCCGCTCTGCTAAATCCACAGCCTGCTTTATTCTATCCCCCATACCTATACCATCTTTCAGATTACCAATGATGTGCAAACCGGGATAAGTATGTTCAACAGTATCAATAGCACGAAGACGAGCATCAGTCTCTGTCATATACTGTGGGATAGCATGGCTGTGTCGATAGATGCGAATAGCATCTGCCTGCGTTCCTTTGGGATAAGCTAACATCGTATGAAGAGACGTATTGACAAGCTCTCTAAGCTCTTCATCAGTCTTATCAAGGTACTCTGGATGACGAGCACCGCCAATAAAGAACGCATAAGTGGCTCCTTCTTCTGGCGAACGACCCACGAAACAGGCAGAAGGCATAAGGATTCCCAACACTTTCTGTTGTTCTTTAGAAGGTACCAGTCCGCCAAACGCATTCCAATGTACGTTACCTGTATGCTTCATCCCTACCCCAATCTCTATCACTGGGGCATAATAAAGGTTGCTTAAATCATCAAGTTGCGCCTTAGGAAGGAAGGTTAACAAGTCGGGTAAGCTATAGGCTGGACAAGTGGTAACAACCTGATCGGCAACAATAGTGTTCTCACCCCATGAGAGTTTCCACTTATTTCCTAATGGTTCTACATGCAAGTGCGTGCAACCCGTGGTAATCCTATCTTCTCCTATAGCCTTTGCAAGTGCTGAAACGAGGCTTCTAAAACCACCACGTGTGGAGAAAACCTCCTTCGTAGCACGCTTATCTCTGTCGCTTTTAGGCACCTTAACAAGTGCCATAGCCCCTTTAATAAAACTTCCGTAATGCTGTTCCAAGTTGTAAAGCTTAGGCAATGCAAGACGAGTTGGTAACTTGTAAGGGTCTCCAGCATACACACCTGAGAGGAAAGGGTCGACAGCATAGTCTACAAATGAGCGTCCCAATCGTCGCTCAGCCAGTGCACCTACACTCTCATTGGGGTCAGTTCCCTTTCTACGCCATGGTTCACCAAGGATACGGAACTTATCTTTTAGAGTGAAGAGAGGGGTTGTCACTGCACTCCAAAGCCCGGAAGGCAATGCACAAAAGTGTCCATCTTTCCATATCAAACGGCATTTTGCAGAAGACTGTGCCACCTCCAGCGTGCATTTATCGCCTAACATATCGAAGAGTTCAGCCACTTCAGGATACTTAATAGTACCCGTACTTGGACCTTGTTCCATGATAAACCCATCAAAATCCTCTGTTTGCATGAGTCCACCGATACGTTCTGTAGCTTCCAACACCTCTACATCCTGTCCCTTATGGCGCAAGTGAGCAGCACAAGTAAGACCTGTCAGCCCCGCTCCAATAACTATTATCTTCCGTTGTCGTTCCATATTGTTATATTTCCCTGTATGCCTTACCTTCCAGTCTATTTCCAAATAGAAAGAGATAGAGGATAAATCATCTATATAGGCTTCGAAAACTTCTTATCCGTATTAACCATCATTGGATCAAGTGTAGCAGCTACTGTGCGCACGAAAGGATTGCCTTCACCTGTCATTTCCAAGGTATTAGTCGTGAGATGGAGTATCCCATCCGCTTCCATCTCACGCAATCGTGGCTCATCATAATGTATGGCAGCCTTCACTTCATCCACAGTGAGCGACAATTCTTCTGCCAATTGTGTCCAATCAATATGATAGTTACACATCAGAGTCTCTATCACTTCCCGTGCAATCTGCTCTTGTTGGGTAAGTTGATATCCCTTTCTTATCGTCAACTTACCTGCTAATACGTCAGAGACATACTCCTCTATAGACTTCGTATTCTGTGCATAGGCTGTTTCCAACTGGCTGATTCCTGTCACACCAAAGGCATATACCTGTCCCGTTGTACGTCGGGTACAATATCCTTGGAAGTTACGATGCAGACGATGTGTCGTGACTGCCTCAGCCAACTCATCACTTGGGAGAACAAAATGGTCGAGTCCTACACTCTGATAACCTGCTGCATGCAACACCTCCTTGGCTCTTTGAAACATCAAAGCCTTCTCATCAGCTGATGGTAAGCCTGCTTTCTCCAATATCATCTGTCGCTTAAATATCCACGGACAATGACCATAACTGAACGTTGTAACACGATCGGGATGTAACTCTGCAGCCTTTTCGATAGTATGTTGGAAGCTATCTGCTGTCTGAAGAGGTAAGCCAAAGAGGAAATCCATATTGATACTTGCCCCTGAAGAACGCAGAATTTGCATGATATCTTCCATTGGTAGTTCTGAAGGAGTACGATTAACAAGCTTCAGAACCTCAAGATTAAAATCCTGTACACCGATACTAAAACGGTTGAAACGAGCCTCAACAAGTCCTTGCCAATCCTCTTTTGTCAAATAACCGGGATGACATTCAATCGCAATCTCGGGCTTTGCTATCGTATCAAACAAAGAGAGTAAATGCTCATTCAGCTCTTTCAGAGCACTAACAGGCATTGCTGTCGGGCTACCTCCTCCATAATGAATCTGAGATATACGCCGATTACGGTCTAAATGAGCAACAACGAGGTCAATCTCCTTATGTAATGCATCAACATATTCCCTCACTTGCGCCTCTTTCTGCATTGGATAAGAATTACAACCACAGTAATGGCACAGCCGACGACAGTAAGGCATGTGGAAATAAAAGGACAGGTTATTATTCCGTGCTTTGTTACTTAGCTCTACGTCCTGCAAATATTCCTCCTCAGTAAAGGTACGAAAGAAATTAGCAGGCGGATAGCTTGTGTATCGCGGGACGGACACATTATATTTATCAATCAGTTCTTGCTTCATCAATACGAAATAAATTACAGGACAAAGGTACAGAGTTCACATCGCACAGACAATCCTCATTTATTAGGAAAACAACCTACTCTTCAATCTTCTTAATTACTCTACAAGGATTACCAGCTGCCAAGACTCCACTTGGAATGTCATGTGTAACCACAGAACCTGCACCTATTGTGGTGTTATCCCCTATCGTAACACCTGGTACGACCGTAACATTACCTCCTATCCATACATTATTACCAACATGAATGGGAAGTGCATACTCTAGCTTCTTATTACGTTGCTCAACATTCAGTGGGTGTCCTGCTGTATAAAAAGAGCAATTAGGAGCAATAAAAACATTATCTCCAAACGTCACCTTAGCTTCATCAAGGATGACACAGTTGGTATTAGCAAAGAAATTATCGCCCACTTCAATGTTATAACCATAGTCACAAAAGAACGGAGCTACTATAAACATACTCTTCCCTGTCTTACCAAACAACCTCCGAAGACGCTCCATACGCTCTTCACGACGTGATGGAGGGATTTGATTAATCTCAAAACACTCATTCTCACAATAATAAAGTTCTTTCAAAACTTCTGTATTGTCAGCTTGATAAAGCATTCCTTGCTGTTGCTTTTCTTTTTCCGTCATACGTTCCACCCTTATAGTTTATGCAGGCAAAGGTACGGGTTTTATTCCATAGAAGGAGAGGATAACATGCACGAAAAGAAGAATTTAATGAAGAAAAGAACAAGTTATATCAATATTTTTGTATTTTTGTAGCGAAGACCTAATTGTATAATAAAAGATAGAAATTATGAACACAGTAACCTATGAATTCATATTAAGACTATTTATTGCCGCCATGCTAGGTGGTGCCATTGGCCTTGAACGCGAATATAGAGCGAAGGAAGCTGGATTCAGAACCCATTTCCTCGTTGCATTAGGCAGCGGTTTGTTTATGGTTCTGTCACAATTCGGATTCACTGATGCACTGAACCTCCACCAACAGGTATCACTTGACCCCAGTCGTATTGCCTCACAGGTAGTGACAGGTATTGGTTTTATTGGTGCAGGAACAATTATCTTCCAGAAACATGTGGTACGTGGACTCACCACAGCAGCTGGTTTGTGGGTAACATCAGCCATCGGTATGACAGCAGGAGCTGGCATGTACGTACTATCTATAGCAGCAACTGTCCTTGTTTTGCTTTGCTTAGAGGCACTGAATTTTATCCTTCAGCACTTCGGAACACGGAACATCAATGTGACATTCAGTACTCCAGAGAAAGAAAACATACAGGCAGTATTGGAACAATTGCGTGAGAGAGGCGTTACAATATACTCTTATGAGATGCAGCGCAAAGACACCTCGGAGGGACATTACTATGTGGTTACGATGGAGATGAAACTAAAACGCAGCCACTATCAGAGTGAATTACTCAACTTTATGGCTGACTTTAAGGGTGTAACTGTAGAGACAATGGAATAAGAAAGAGTATCTTATAGAAAATTACAAAGGCTTTGTAGAAAGATTACAAGGCGCTTGTAATATCATTACAAAGGCTTTGTAGAACTATTACAAAGCCTTTGTAATTTTATGTAATACATCAATAGAAGGGTAATCAACTGATCATCAAGAAACAAAAGGGCCTATAATGACAGTTGATAAGCCTGTCGTTGACTACCGCCCTCAAGATAGATAATACCACAATAATTGAACCCCAACCGCTTCAATGCAGCTTGCATAGGAAGGTTATCGGCATGAGTATCAATTCGAATGGTAGAGGTAAGTGACAAACAATAGGCTATGATATCAGACATAACACCATGGACACCCTCTATTGAAGCGACACGGTGAATGACATAATAAGGTTGTTCATCCAACCATCGACCTCCTTCTATATAAGAATAGGTGGGCTCTGGCCCCGCTAAAAGAGCAAATGTAGCAATGGGAGTATCATTTTCGCAAAGCAAATAAGAGGCTCCTTGAACGATATCCCTCTCTATAGTCTGACGAGAAGGATGCTTATCCGACCACTGATTAACGTTGCCTGCAGCAATCATTTTTGCCCTCCCCTGTCGTATAAAATCCATGATTAAGGAAACATCATTAGCAGTTGCCTTTCGAATCGTACGCCCATAAGAGAGAATAGCAGAATCTCTTTGTTTCATAAAGTAATCTCCTTTTATAAGATGTTAAGACAAAAGTACAAAGAAAGTACTGAAAATAATTGCGAATGAGGAAATTAATATGTATTTTTGTCCGCAGTATCAAATACTAACTTCTAAAACCTATAACAATGGAAAATAACCTTTTCAGAAATTCAGCCAATAGACTGGAAGCTCATTTGGGCAAGAGTGTACATGACTTTACTAAAGATGACATCAAACAAGTTGTCAATGACTTGAACATCAAGATGGTAAATTTCATGTATCCTGCTGGTGACGGACGGTTAAAGACTTTGAACTTCATGCTTCACACACCTGACTATCTGGAGACAATCCTTACCAGTGGTGAGCGTGTTGACGGTTCTTCACTCTTCAGCTTCATCGCTGCAGGAAGTAGTGACCTCTATGTAATGCCACGCTTCTCTACTGCTTTCATCGACCCATTCTCTGAGATTCCAACTCTTTGCATGCTCTGTTCGTTCTTCGATCGTGATGGCAATCCTCTAGCTTCATCACCAGAACATACACTTTGCAAGGCTATGGCAGCTTTCAAGAAGGTAACTGGTATGGAGTTCCATGCCATGGGTGAGTTGGAATACTATGTAATACGTGAAGACGAAGGGGTGTTCCCAGCAGATGATCAGCATGGTTATCATGAGAGTTCTCCTTTTGCCAAAGGAAACGATTTCCGTATGCGCGCTATGCAGTTGATTGCTGAATGCGGTGGTAAAATTAAATATGGACACTCAGAAGTAGGTAACTTTATTGAAAACGGACGCTGCTATGAGCAGAATGAGATTGAGTTCCTACCTGTTCCAGCCAATGAGTGTGCAGAACAATTGCTTATTGCTAAATGGATCATCCGTAGTCTTGGCTATGAAGAAGGACTTGATGTTACCTTCGCTCCAAAGATCACTGTTGGTAAAGCTGGCTCTGGTATGCACATCCACATGCGTATCATGAAGGACGGAAAGAACATGATGCTCGAGGGTGGCAAGCTGTCTAAGGACGCTCGTAAGGCTATTGCTGGTATGATGGACTTGGCTGAAAGTATCACAGCTTTCGGTAATAAGAACCCTACATCTTACTTCCGTCTCGTTCCACATCAGGAAGCTCCAACGAATGTTTGCTGGGGTATGAGCAACCGTTCAGTACTCGTACGCGTACCATTAGGCTGGACTTCAGGTGAAGATATGTGCCATAAGGCAAACGAGAAAGAGCCATTGACTGAGCGTGATTACTCTGGTAAGCAGACTGTTGAGATGCGTTCACCAGATGCTTCGGCTGACATCTATCAGCTCCTGGCAGGTCTTTGTGTAGCTTGTCGTCATGGATTTGAAATGGCAAATGCTGAAGCTGAGGCTGAAAGAACCTTTGCTGATGGTGATATCCACGATCCAAAGAATGCTGAACGCTATGCTACATTGGCTCAACTGCCTGATAGCTGTGCAGCATCTGCTGACTGCTTGGAACGTCAACGCAAGGTTTATGAAGAGTATGATGTCTTCTCTCCTGCTATGATTGACGGTATCATCAAACAGCTTCGTGCCTTCAACGACCGCACTTTGCGCCAGGAAATTGAAGGAAAGGAAATGTTAATGGAGAAACTTGTTCGTCAGTATTATCACTGCGGATAATATCCATAAATAGGTCTTTTCCTATAGAACGAGTCCCAGATAACAAATAAGTTACCTGGGATTCTCTTTTATTCTAAACGCCTTATCATCTCTTGCCAAATAGACATAAGACTGCAATATATACTTAACATTGGCACATACTTTGCCTTTCTGTATGCAAATCAAAGTTTAAAAGATAATGAGTTTACTGGATATTTTGAATCACAGAAGGGCTGTTAGACATTATGATGCTAATAAGCCAATTGATAAAGAAGTAG
>ERZ773013.782-NODE-782-length-19766-cov-6.644513_pt1 | contig 19766 bp, 19 predicted proteins | sample MGYA00511670_ERZ773013 | MGnify/ENA primary metagenome ERZ773013 (study PRJEB29015, sample SAMEA2738120) | human oral metagenome | biome: human oral; feature: human-associated habitat; material: saliva | place: China | collected 2257 ... | reverse complement strand
ATCCTCAGATCGGACTAAATGGTGACTATGTTTTATATGCTGGAGATGTCATCCAAGTGACCGTTACTGGTAAAGACAACAGCGGCAAGCTTGCTACCTTACGAGTAACTGGGAATGCGACTGTCCTTTCAGATTTCTTCCAGGGAAATACAAACTGGGGAACGGGTGCTATTCCAAATATTATCAATACCGTTATGAGCGATGACCAGACAACCTTTACCTTTACCGTTGTTCCAAAGAGTGACTTGATTTGGGGAGCAGGTAACCGTTGGGGACGTCGTGTAGAAGCAGTCGACCTAAGTGGAAATAGGACTTTATCTGATGAATTTGGTGTTAGACAAGGTCAATTAAAAGATCTATTTAACAAGCCTTCGATAACTGTTACACAAGTAAAGGATATCGGTCACTTAACAGAGATAGATAAAGCTAAAGTTCGTGAAGAAATCATGAAGGCGCATGATAGGGTGATTGCAAATGGCCGAGATCGGATTGCAAGTATTGAAATCAGTAACTCCCCTTATAATTTCTTGCTTGTGGAGGTTAAGGAAGAATGTTTAATTCTAAGTAAATTTACTATCAATTTGGTTGCTTTTAATGAGGATGAGGATGGAGAAGTAAAAAGTTATTTTCTGTTTAAAGAAGAGGATAAACATATTTTATTTTATGAAAGTCTTGATGTAATGTTTATAAAAGATAAGCATTATAAACCTGTACGTCTAGGATTCGGTGGGATAGGGGCTACTGAAATGAAAGAAACAGTATTTAAAGGAATGCCGCTATTTTATCAAGTAGAGGATTTTGAAAGGGATAAGGTTAGAGATTGGCCAACAACTCTAACTTATGGCGACCTATTAAGAGCGCAGAGAGATTCGCTGAATAGAAAAGAACTATTACAAAAACATTTAAAAAAGGCAAGTGACCTAGATGGAGTCATAAACTTCAACAAGTTTACAGTAACAGAAGTCTATACGTTAGTAAAAGCAGCCACCGAGTTTGAAGAAAAAACTTTTATCAATTTTGTTAAGTGGTTTAGAGAAAAAGGAAGGTATATAAAGCTTTTTTCTTATATCCCATATAAATTTAAAAATTATCGTTCAGAGATAATGATTGCTTTTGTATTGGATTCAATAGGAGAAAGTGGAATTTATGAAGATGATGACATAGCTTTAGAGGATACTTCTTATTATTTAGCGAGAGATTATATAAGAATGTGCAGAATGAGAAGAAGAAAGGTGAAAATTGATTTTTCATCAAGTAGAAAACTAGAAGAAAAGCATGATAAGCTATTTGCATCTATTGAAAACAAAAACTTAAAAGAAAGACACGGAAATTCAAAATTTGAAATATATGATGAATACCGTCCTTTGATAGAAGCTGTTAAAAAGCATAGCAATCCCTTTAAGTATTTACAAAAACCGATTGATCTTGTAGTTGAGGGTAATAAGATGGGACATTGTGTTGGTTCTTATATTGGAGACGTAGAGATGGGAGAATGTGTTATTTTAACTGTTGATTTAGATGGTATTCATTATACGTTAGAAGTTAGCGCGGTTGTGAAAGAGGAAGGCTTAGTCGGCTATCATTTGTGTCAAATGCAAAGCAAATATAATGGTGGTGTAAAAAATCCTGAGCATAGGAATCAAGTAATTACATTTCTTAACAACATTGATTTAAGCATTAAAAAAAGGAAAACAAAAAAGAAATAAGGATTTCAGAGCTTTGAGGTCCTTTTTTTGATAGATATGTGTAGTTTGATGATGCGCGTGATTGAACAATAATGTTGAAAGAATATTATTTTTTAAAGCAAAAAAACACCGTGGGAGGAAAGTCCACAGTGTTTTTTGTCAGATGGTATGAGAGGTGGCCGGAAGAAAGGTAGCTACCCCTTATGTTGGGTTTAACTGGAAGTAACTGGAGAAATTAGGAATAGTTACTTCTTTAGTTCAGTAGGAAGAAGTTAAAGAGGGGGGAGGAAGAAATTTCCCACACAAACAATAACTCAACCGACGAATATTTTTGTATCTCATCGGTACATTTATAGTATAACAGATTTGCTATAAAAAAAGCAAGAAGTTGGTCGGAAATTGGGGATTTTTTTAAAAATAATTTCAAAACACGATTTTCTCTATCATAGCTTGCCTTTTTGAGAAGGACTAGGTACAATAATAGTATGAAAAAAAATGATTTCTATGAAAATTTACCAAAGACGAAAAGAGAACAAATCGTTGATTGGATTATCAGTTTAAAGGACTTAAGTTTATTTCGTTATCTTCGTAAAAAGGTGCTTTTCAGGAAAACTCTATTTGCAGGGATTTTGCTAACTTCTTGTGTCCTATTGGTTTTAGGGGGATTGACCTCACCCAAACGTGTGACCTTTAAAGCAGAGCAACTAGAAACTGCTAAATCATTTGCTAACAATAGTGGCGATATGGAATTAGTAAGCCAGAAATATTCTAAGGAAAATGGTATCGCAGTCCTAGAGTTTGAAACCAAAGACAATACAAGTGCGATTGACGAGGGTATCAAAGGTGAAAACTTAGAATGGAAACTCTTTTTTCCACCGAATGTCAATGCGAAAAATGCTGAAATGCAAGTGATCCCTCTAACTGATAACAAAATTTCAGTAGTAGTGAAGAATATCCCAGAAAACTACGGAGTATTCGTTGTTCGTGCTAAGAATAACTCACCTGTCTATAAAGATGTTGATGTAAAATTCAAGAGCTATAAAACTTATCTAAAAGAAGAGAAGGATAAGGAAGAACGGAATAAATCTAAGAAAGATGAACAGGTTGAACAAACGCCGGTCAAGGATAATATTCTGGATTTCTACGTGACACTTCAAAATGACAAGTTGATTGAAACCAGTATTAAAGACCAGACACGTGAAGAGTTCGCGCTTTCAATATTTAATGCTGAAATTGATTATCAAACAAGTCAAGTCACGCGCCTTGAAGATGCGACCAAGACTTTGGTAAATAGTACTGCTAATGATAAAAAGTCTATTGATAACTTAAAGACAGAATCTCAGTATGTTATCGGTGATGAACTTTCTGAGAAGCAAAAGCAAATCCAAACATTAATGAATAGCATTGATTCTAAGAACAAACAAATTAGTACTGCTGAAAAGAGTCTTAAAGTGACTAAAGAAACCATTGCTAATTTACAAAAGAATGTAAAAGCAGTCCAAGATGGAACGTTCCAGTTCAAATCACCTGTTCGCTCGGTATCTGTTAAAATTGGCTAATATAGTCAATCGCCTTTTGGGTTTATTGAGAGTTCGACTCCCTCAAGGGCGATAGGGATAGTAGCCCCCTAAAACAATTCCTATCGTTTCCCAACATTGAATAGAATTGTTCTTTCATATTGTGGCTAGGTAAGGTTGTTAAATTGTTATCAGTAGGAGAATACTATGGAGAATACACCAATCATTACGTTAAATAGTGAAGAAAAAGATTTTTTGTTCCAGATTGATTCTATGATTAAATCAATACTGTTTGAACTACCAGTACAATATCATGAGATACTTCAAGTAGTAAATGGGAGCAGTTTTAGACCATTATTAACATATTATGGTTATAAGTTGTTTTCTGAAAATCTAAATGAAAAAGTTTATAAATCTGCAATAGCTATTGAGTTAATTCATAAAACCTCTATTATTATTGATGATATTATAGATCAAGACGATAAAAGTCATAGCATATACACAGTACATAAGCAATATTCTATTGGTGAAGCCCTAGTAATCATAGTTTTTTTATTAGGAAAGTGTATTGAATTATTATCTGAAATTGATGATTCTACAATTAGGGTATTTAGTCGTATGATTATTAGAATGTGTCAAGGAACAATACAAGAATTGAATATTGATATGAATGTAAGTATTGATAAAATAAAAGAAATCTTAGATAACCAAACTTCACAAGTTATTCAAAATTGTTTAGTGATTGGCATGAAATCATATGATTCTGAGTTAGATAATCAACATTTAGCAATTATTGGTTACAAATTAGGCTACTTATTTCAGTTACTAAATGATTGCGAAGCATACTTTAATCCTGAATTCACTGTAAAATACAAAGGGAATTATAATTTTGATATTAATAAAAGTAGAAAAAATTTATGTTACGTTTACCTTGAACATTTTCTCTCTAATAAAGAAAAAATGGAACTTCAGAATAAAGATAAGGTGACTAATTTAGAAATTTTATTGAATAAATATAATGTGTTAAAACATATAAAAAATGAAGTTTCGTTAATTGAGTTTGATATAAAAAAACAATGTGAGGTTTTGGAAAAAAATCATTCTATGGAAAGGTTAAATTATTTTATTGATTATTCAATTAAATTAGCGAAGGTAAGAGCGGGGATTTATTAAGATAAAAGAGCAGAGATTGGGATTCTCTGCTCTTTTATCAGGCTACGCATTCGTGTAGATTTTTAATTTTATCTATCATAGCTTTACTATATTGAAGATTAGAGATAAAATAGTAGTGTGAGGTTTTAGAGTGTTTTTATGGCTCTATAACGAAAATACAGTCTATTAGAAAGAATAGAGCAAAACATGACAGAAGAAGAAAATAAAGCGTATGATAGCGTGCTTACTGGCCATTATACTATTCCACATGGTTATTACTCAAAGCTGAAGTATTATGGAATCAATATTCAGAAAGGCTTTATCGTGCTTGTTGCGTTTATGTTTGCGATGCAGACGCAAAATGTAGTCTTTCCAACAGAACAGTTTTTACAGTTTGTTCTCTTTGTAATCCTATTTACTACTTTAGTATTTTATCTTGTACTGCCTACTAGGACAGGAGGTACGAATGCCAATGCTATCTGGTACTTCCTAACTCATAGAAAAAAACGATATTTCCCTATTGATAGAGGGACTTATCCAGAGTTTCATGGAGGAGTAGATGGTAAAAATAGAAAACGTTTTAGGAGGTAAGAATGTCTAACAAGTATAAAGAAAAGTCACGGACACCTTACCTAGATAAGTACACAGAGGACTTAACTGCCAAGGTCAGAAAGAATATTGAAGATTTTGAAGCCTATGGACGTGAAAGAGAAATCAAGAAGGTCTTTGTTTCCTTGGTTCGTTTGCACAAGAACTCACCTACTTTAGTCGGTGAAGCAGGAGTTGGTAAAACTCATATTGTAGAGGGAGTCTGCGCCTCTATCATCAGAAAAAGAAATATCCCAAAGGAATTTGAGAATGTAAGGGTACGTAGTCTATCTCTAAGTGCGATTACATCTAAGACCAGAAACCAGAATGGTGAGGAAGAGGATATTATCTCTAAACTACATCATATTGTAGAAGAGTTAAAGGCACATAAAGAGGAGAACATCCTATTTATTGACGAGGTACACACTATCATGGGTACAGGTGCAACAGATCAATCTACCCTTGACGTAGCGAATCTATTGAAGCCAGCCTTGTCACGTGGCGATATCTACTTCATATCAGCAACCACTCATAAAGAGTTTCGTCTGATTGAAAAAGATACTGCTATGGAGCGACGCTTGCAACCTATCTATGTAGAAGAACCAGACCGAGAAGCTGCAATCCAAATCATGAGTAAGGTCAAGGCTAAGCACGAGCGTGTCAGAGGGATTGAGATTACAGATGAAGCCATTATTGCCACAGTTGACCTATCCACGCGCTACATGGCAGATAAGAACTTACCAGACAAATCTATTGACTTGCTAGATGAAGCAGTAGCAACTGCTTATCTGAATGGTAAAAAGACCATAACCTATAAAGATATTGCCAAGGTAGTTCATACCCGTAGAGGGATTGACCTTGAAATTCTATTACAAGGAACAAGAACCGAACGGATAGACTATGAAAAACAAATATCTAAGGTTGTAAAAGGCCAGAAAGATGCAGTCAAGGCTATTGCAGACATCACTTATCGTGCCAAGACGGACATGCAGAATAAAGAGAAGCCCCTGGGTTCTATCTTGTTGCTAGGTACTACTGGAGTTGGTAAGACAGAATGCGCTCGACAGACTGCTCACGCTATCTTTGGTTCAGTAGACATGATGACACGGATAGACTGTTCTGAGTATAGTGATGAAAATGCAGTCGCTCGACTAATCGGATATGACGGTAACGAAGGTACGTTGACTGAAAAGGTTAAGCGTAGACCTTACCAAGTATTGCTTTTTGACGAGATTGAGAAAGGGCATTCTTCTATCCAGAACCTACTCTTACAAGTATTGGACGCTGGACGATTGACTGACGGTAGTGATAGACTAGTCAACTTCAAAAACGTTGTTATCTTTGTTACTACTAACGCAGGTCATGAAACCATTAAGCAAAAATTCAGAACCCTAAACGAAGGACAGACTTTTGAAAACTTAGACCAGACTACAAGAAAATCATTCATGTCTAATATTGATGATGATTTAAGCACTTATTTCAGACCAGAGTTTATCAACCGTTTTGATAAAAAGGTAGTCTTGAACATGTTGACTGGTAATGTTATCCAAGATATTATTACCTCTAAGATGAAAATCAAAGAAAAGTTTTGGGCAGAACGTGGCTTGTTTATTAAGTACGCTGGCGATGGTATGAGTGAGCAAGATGAAAAAGAAGCGCGTGAGAATTTCTTTGGTTATTTACAAAATATCGGTACAGACGAATATAATGGTGCTAGACCACTAGAAAGAACTATTGAGAATGTTCTGGAATATCCAATAACTCGTCAATTCTATTTTCTACGAGATAAAAAAGCTATTGATTATACCGTAGAGGTGACTTTGACAGGTACACCACCACGCTCACGAATAGAAGGTAGTGAGGGAAAATATACTGCTAAAGATCATAGAACAACAAGCGTTAAACTTATCCCACGAATTTAGCCTATCATAGTTTTACTTTTTGGCATTTTGAAGGTAAAATAGTATTATAGAAAAGAGGAAAAAACTGATGAAAAATAACTTTTTTAAAAAGGCAACAACTTTAGCATCACTTTTAGTGCTATCTGCTCACAACACACTTGTCTTTGCAGATGATGACCCATTTGCGAAGACGGGTAGAGACATCACAAAAATTGGTAAGGATATTAAATTGTTCGCTTACGTTGTCGCTGTAGTTTGTTTTATTATTGCTGGATTACTAATTATGTTAGGTGATGAGGGCAAAAAGAAAGGGATGGGTTGGTTGCCCGCTATTATTATAGGACTACTCGTTATTTCTCTTGCAGCAGCAGCAGTTGGATACATGCAAGGTCTAGGAGGGTAATATATGACTTCTAAAGTCCAAGATTTTGGATTTAGAGGGAAGAAGAGGGTTTCAATTCAAGAACCCTTATTTCTTTATGTAGAGTGGGGAGATATGAACCCAGACAATACTGAAGGTATAAGAGTGATTATTGAAGATATTGACCTAGACCTCTATCCAAATGACGCAAGCAAAAGCATCGCTAAAAATTTTCCGTTTTTAACTTTCCAACAAGCAGAAAGTCTCTTTCGTGAATTAAAGGAAAATTTTGATAACTTCACATTCAATGGAATTGCTTTGCTATCACAGGTAAGTAGTAACAATTCGCTTACTGGAAAAGTTTACTTTGGTGATGGGCCAAGGATCTCGCCATTCATTCTGGATGATGAGTATAAAAACATTCCATTAGCGTTGATTTATGCGACCAGACGTGATGTACGTTTCAAAGATTATTCGTTTGATGAATTAACTAAGTATTTCTGTATAATGGAACCGAACTTAATGGACTGTTATAAACGCAGTTTAGGTTTGTCTATTTCTGAAATGCCAATCTATCCAGCCAACAATACAATTAAGGGTGAGTTAGATAGAGAAGGAGTGGTAGGGGGGAGTAGAACTGAACAAACTCTCACAAACCATTCTCCCTCTACTGGAACAGTAAAAAACTACACAGATTTTAACCTCAATAGTGGACTAGTTTTAAAAATTCTAATTTATCTATGTTTTGTTTTATCTGTTTTAGGGATTGGATTTGGTATTTTTAATCATAGCCACGCGCAGAAACAAGAGGAGAAGTTAGCTTACCTGTATAAAGCGCAGACTTCTATCAAAAAAGTACAAGAGAATGAGCATTCGATTGATGTTATCTCAAAATACTTTGTAACTTATTACTTTACTGGCAATAAAGAATCTATTCTCCCCTACTTGTCTAATGGCGATGCTAAGTTCACCCAACCGACTAAGGCACAGGTTACTAGCAATATTCTTGAAAGAATATCATTAAGAGAGGACGGAGAAACCTACTCAGTTAGTTATGTAGTAGGTATCCGTGCTGAAAATGGAACACTTTCATCAGAACGTATTAGTTTTGATATGAAGGCTGATGATAATGCTCCATTCAAGTGGATAGTTACCTCTGAGCCGATAAGAGAGCCATTTTTATCTACTTTTGAGAAAAATAATTAGGAGGTGATCTTGTGGCTGAAGTCCCATTAACCGAAGAAGGTAGCAATGTCATTAAAAATTTAAAGGAATTGACAACCTACTGGACTGCCGAGCATGGATTTGATAAGGTTGCTGCACCAGATAAGCAGGTTTGGAAAAACAATACTTTATCTACAATCAAAACAATTCAGTTTTATGACCAATGGAGTTTGTATCTTCATGATACACTTCCAATCTGGCAAATGCTTTATGTTATTCCTGCTTCAATAATGAAATTACTATATTCTCTATCATCCTCGATAGAGGAGTTATTTGACAAAATTTTCATATTATTTGGCTTATTTAACTATCTAAATGATACCACAACATGGATAGGGAAATTCTACTTTTGGGGTAGAAACTTAGGTATGGCTATCTTTGTAGCATTGATTATCGCAAGGATAACATTGAGCTTCATAGGTGGGTCATTTAAGTATAAGGAGTTCTTTAATAACTTAATTTTGGTTAGCTTTGCCTTGAATGTATTGCCTACTGCTCTTGTAGCATCAGGGAATATAATTTCCTATGCGACAACAACATTAAGGACGCATAGCTCTAGTTCTAATTTTGACGATAAAGAGAAACTGTCTTTAATTCCTATCAAGGGTAATGTAGTTGACCTCTTTCATCTTATCGATGAAGATTTTGACGTGAAGAAATTAAAGTATAATCCTAATACTAAATATATACAAACAGACGCATCTGATCTTAATGATATAAATGCTTCCAATATTCAGCAAACTAAGTTTGAATCATTTATCGGTGCTTCGACTGAAGAATTATTGAATTATTATATCTATAAAGATGATGATAATAAAGTGAAAAGGACAAGTTCAGACGAATACTATGGTGTAGCAACCATCTTGACCTCTTCTAAACAGGTGGGGGAAACTAAAAAAAACGGAAGACAACAATACATCATAGCAGGTATTGAAGTATCAAACATGTTTGGTGTTGAATTTTCTGTATTCTCGCCTGTTTACCCAAGGTATAAAGTTGATTATTTTTCCATCTTTATTCAACAGGTCATGTTAATTGCTTTATTAGTTGGTTTGCTAATATCTATGGTACAGACTATTTTCCAAGTTCTACTATCATCAATGGTTGCTCCTTTTGTGGCATATACATCCGTAGATGATAGCACTAAATTCATGGAACTGTTGCAATCTATCTTTAATGGTGTCTCAGGTATCTTCTTTGAAATAGCGATAGTTCATTTCTCTATGTGGTTTTTACAAAATGCTCAGACTGTGGCAATAGGAAAGGAAACTCTTTTCAGCAACCTAATTGGTTTAAGCAAGTCACTTATGATGATTATCCTTTATATCGCAACTTTCTTAAGTGCGTCCCAAGGTTCTAGTGCAATTAAGTCATGGTTAGGAGTAACAACTGGTGCTAAAAACGGACTGCTAACTGCTCTCGGTGCTGGTTTTGGTGCATATAAAGGGGCTCAGTCTTTAAATAATGCCGTCCGTGGTAGTAAGAACCCTCTGACAGGTAAACGACAAGGTGGACTAGTTGATACAACTAAGAAAGGAGTTGGACTTGCAAAAAGAGCTGGAGGTCTGGGGGTGCAAGGTGCTAGAAAAGGTCTAAGCGCGGCAGGAAATAGCTTGGGGAAAGTAGCAGGAGGAGCTATGAACTTACATGCTGGTGCTAGAGCTCATCAATATGCTTCTGGTGTAGGATACGGAGAAGGTTTAGCTAGAACTATGGGTGAAAGAGCGGTTGTTGGAGCTGAGAATGCTCTTATTAACCGTCAGGTAAAAGCAAACAAAAAAGCAGGAAAGAGAAAAGCTAATATTAATAAAGCTAAGTCTGCTTTTAGAAAAGCAACTGCACCTATTTCACAAGGTTACAATAGTACTCGTCATGGATTAACTAAGACGAAAGTACCCCCTCTTGGAGCGCATAAGCGAGAAGGTAGTGCTTTCAAAGTTCCTAAAAATACACTGAATGATTACAGGAATATAGCCAAGCATAATAAGTCAAAAGTGACTGAAAGTGGCGAAAAACCTGTAAATACACTTCGTTACACAAAAGGTAACTTAAAAGAGAATCAAGGACATCAGAATTCTGTTACAGACATACCACATGCTACTGGTGAGGTAGAGGAGTTCTAAGAAACTAAAGGATAAGTAAACTCTTATCCTTTTTTTGTATCCTTCTGTCCGTTTTTTTGCTTTTTTTTGAAACATCGTTTAAAATAGAATTATAGAGAAAGCAGAAAATGTTAAGGGGGATAAAAAATGGATAATTTTTATTTATTTTTAATTGATTATGTAGAAACACTTATGATGCACCCAATTTTAAAAGGGATTGAATTGGGATTTTATATTCTATTGTGGCAAATAATTGGTCTTTTTGTAATGTCTGTTATTAGAGATTTAACTAAACCACTAAATCTGAAGGTGAATTATTTTGTATTGTTTTTGGGTTGTTTAACAGGCTCTTTCCTATCACTTTGTTTTTTTACTAATTTAACTGAGTTTGAGAATAGAAACGTACATGAACGTTCTTTTAGATTGATTGGTATATTTGGTAGTGTTTTCCTATTCTTTATTCCTATATTTCTCATCTTAAGTGTAGGTATCATTGTTCCAATTTACTCAATCACAATGGGAGTAATCAACTTTGTTATTGGAGTGTTGCCGATTTTAGTAGGGCTTGCAGTGCTGATGCCTATTTTGTTCTTTGGAGGAATTTTTTCATTAGTTGGAGCAGTTGTGGGGCGTCTTTAATCTGATTTAATATCAGGACACTATCAAAGTGTCCTTTTTTTATCATAGCTTTACTATAAAGAGAATAAGAGATAAAATGGTATTATAGAAAATAATTGGAGAGATACATGAAATTAAATCCTTTTAAAAAGAAAAATAAGGCTATACCTGTTCAAGAAAAAGGTAGCTTAAATCTTGTAGCTGATAATCAAACTCCACGCTACAAGTATGACAAGAATTGGGAAAACAGAGTTTTCCTTGACACTGTTAAGGCGTCTAACATAAAATCTATCCTAACCAATGTAAGAGGAGCGCCCATCGCTCTAAGTAATGGTTTTGGTTATATGCAAAACTTGAGAGTTCAAGGAAAAGATGTGTTCTCCTCATCACCTGCAGAAAAGGTTGAATTCATCAGTGGGTATAAGCAATGGTTAGATGCCATTGATTTTGACTTTACGGAAATAACTACAAGGCTTCCAACTGATACAAGGACGCAGATATTGGAGTTGAAGAATAAACTTGAAATTGTCATACAACAGCTTTTGTTACCAAACTTAGATGAAAGAGTTAGAGTTCAGCTAGAGATACGTCGTGACGGACTTATCAATTCTATTAAAGTGTTAGAAGTTGTTGAACGTGAACACTTTAATACAGAATTTTTCATCACTTACCACGGACGGACGTTAGAAGAATTGAATTATAAGACCAGAGTTGCATTGAGTGCTTCTACAACGTTTAAACCCAAAATGATTTCTGTTGAGAAAAAGGAACAACTCATTACTATACTTTATGATCCAAATAGAAATGGAGAATTTTAAAATAATATGTTTTTATCAAGAAAAGTAGTTGCTGATTATATAAGGAAAGGTTATGACCTTGCTCTTCAAGGTAGAATACAACCAGATGGATTAGATTTTAAGGAAAATGATTACTATATAAGAACTGCTTCTGGAGTATTTTCTTTTGCTTACATAGGCAATGGTGATTACCCCAAATCTAATCTAGCTCCATTTTGGGCGAGCGGAATGGTACAAATTGATGGAGTAAACGTTTTAAGATTTATTTCTAACAATGATAAATATTCTGACGAAGCTGATAAATCAATCTCAAATTTAAGCCATTCTTCTAACCGTAACTTTACAGATGATATTAAGGATAGTAGTGAGGTTAATTCATTACTTGAAACTAAAGCTATTGCTGATAGTAACGGAAGAATCAAAAATGTAGGCGTTACCTATGTTGTTCCTGCTGATACAGAGCAACAATTAAAACAAAGAGAACGAGAACTAAAAGGAAATTTGCCGGGCTTTTCAGTTCACATTAGCCAAGGGATGACGCAAGTTGAGTATGATACAACATTTATTCCACCAAGCATTCATCCAACATTGCCGACCGGAAGGAAACAACAACCAATTTCTACCGCAGCATTAGCAGCAGGATTTCCTTTTGCTCACACGAGCTTAACGGATAAGAATGGTATTTTTCTTGGATTTACTGGTACAGATGGGCCAATCTTATTTGACATGCTCCACCGTAACAATGAGCGACGTCGCTCTACGCTCATGTTTGCAGGGCGTAATGACTCAGGAAAAGGTAAGTTGCTTGCTAAATATTTAGACGGATTGTTTTTTAAAGGTCATACTTTGATAAACATTGACTTGAATGGCTCTTTATCAGAATTAACTAGAGAACAAGCTGGGCTAGTAATTGATATTGTTGATGGAGAAAGTGAATATCATATCAACCCTCTACAAATTATGGCTACACGTATTTTAGAAGATACGTTGGAAACCGACCAAGTGCGAAGCTATAAGATTCACCGTAATAAGTTAAAAGTTATGGCTAGTATCAAGGATCCAAGCCTTACCCAGACCGATTTCAATAATCTCATGGAAACCACAGATGAAATGTATGCTGATTTTGGTTTGTGGGAAATGAGTGAGGCAAAGCAGAAAAATAGTTATTTACACCTTACTGATGTAACATGGGAAGATTACCCTCTATTGAGCAATCTAGTTGACGCATTGGATGCTGATTGGAGAAGAGAGCGAAGTCGAGGAGAGGCAGGGAAATCGAAAGCTGAAAGTTACGAAAAACTGGTGTCCGCCTTTAATGCGATCCTTAACGACTATCGTTATATGAATAAACACTCACACTTTGTTGATATTGAGGGTGAGCAAGTAGTTACATTCAATCTATCTAAGATTGATGATAAAGCCTTGCTTCATATTGTACTTTATCAAATCCTTAGCCTTGCTACTACTGAAGCTGTTAAGCATGGTATTAAGAATAAGATTGATGCGGAGAATACTGTTCCTAATAAGGAACAAAATCAGGTCATTGTTACCATTACTGGCGCTGATAAATTATTTGAACCTTCCTATGCTCAATCTCTTACTTTCTTAGCAGAAATGATTGAGGAAATCTCTAAAGATGATACAGGAATCATTCTGGAAGTATCTTCACTTGATAAAATTCTATCTTCTGCTGAAGCCAATGAGTTTTCACCTTACGTTCTCGCAACTCGAAGTGTATTCTCACAGATGCTTTACCGTATCTTAACCCAACAAGATGCAATGATTATTCCAAAGATCGCTAAGAATTTTGGAGACATCACACAGTCAGAACTTGACGGACTTCGTTATCTTCAAAATGAGCAGTTTTTCTTGAATATCTCAGGTGTGTCTAACTACTCATTTGTAATGAAGTTAACTGATAGAACTGATGCTGATTACTACGGTTTAACATATGCAGAAGAGGATAGATATGCTAGAATGCGTTAGAAAGGGGTAAAATGACATCAGCTTTTGAATTGTATTATAAGATACAAAAAAGAATCCATAACACCAGAACGCTACATTTATTAAATTTGTTAGCTATGGCAGGACAAGTAGGTTTTGTCTTTGGAGGATTTATGGCTTACTCTTTCCATATCAAAGAATTAGTTGTTCGATATGGAAAGGAAATTGTCTTGCTTGGATTTATGCCCTATATATTCGTAGGTATAGCAGTAGTAATTATCTTGCTTGTCTTGGGTAAAAAACGGTCTATATTTTTAACTCTTTTACTTGTATTCTTGCCAACTGCTTTATTGACGGAATCTGGAATGAATGCTGCATTATTTGTTGCCATTGCCTACATAATCAGAAAGATTGAACAAGGGCATAGACAGATGATTGTGAGTGCAGTATCTGGCTTCTCAGAAAAGTATTCACCACTTTATGAAAAGCGTTTAGCAAACAAACAGAAGTACAAAGAATACTTTCAAGCCTACATGCTACTAGAGTTTTTTGACGCAGAGGATTTTATCTTAATTGATGAAAAAGACGAAAAGTACACGTATAAGAAGCTCGGAATATATGAACGTCGATTGACAAGAACCTTTAAGATTAAGGGGGTTTGGGGTAAGGTCACAGTTACAGATGACCTCTATATCGCGCCTCAGAAACGCTCAATCTGGACTAGATTAAGGAAAGGAGTTCGTTATTTTGGATGAACAAAAGGAATATGAAGAATTTCTAGAAGATGAATTCTCTACAAGCGACTATGCTGAATACTATGACGAGTTTTATAGCGAACTAGATGAGCAAGAGATTGAACGTACTCATAGGATAAGGTCTAATCTATTTTCACGTAGTCGAATATATGTCGATGAACTCCGACAAGGAATAACTGATAAAATCAATAGTGAGATCGACTTACAAAAAGAGTATTATCAACAAAGTGATAATGAAGTTTTATACTACCAACAGATAAATAGAAATCGAATTTTTTATACTAAATTAGTAAAAGCTATTGTAGCTGGAGCAGTCCTTATCGGTATTCTCTATCTATTCTTACTGATAGGGAGATAGGATATGAAGTTACTAAAAGCGAAGTTGATTATCTTGGCAATAGGGATAGTGGCATTCTTGCTTTCTATCTTTCTTGCCATTGTTGTTTTTGTATTCATCTTTTCTGCAATCGCAACCTCACACTCACAAGCAAAGAGAGGACACGATTGTGGGACAACAAAATCAACAGAAACTACGGTTGCAACATCGCCAGCCGACCAGACTATTGATAGTTTCATAAAGGAACATGAAGAAGCCTATATCCTTTCATGGAAAGCAGGCGGTTATCTTCCTTCCTTTTCTATTGCTCAAACCTTTGTAGAGTATGGTTTTAACTTTACTAATCCATCTGGGACTAGCTTCTGGCAGGCTCACAATATGGGAGGAGTTAAGACTGGAGGGAATATTACTAATTTCCCTATTACGTTAGCAACCTATGGTCAAGATGCAGTTGATTTATCAGGGACACATCTAGGTACAAACGTTGGAGATAACACAGGTGGTAACTATGCGTGGTTTAAGTCATATGACGCAGGTATTGTAGCGAAATCCGAGTTTATGGCTCACCAGACACTTTATAAAGGTGCTATAAATAATACTGAACCTAGAGCAATATCAAAAGCAATCGCACAAGGGGGATGGGCAAGTGATCCAGTAGCTTATGAAAACTCTTTGAATAATGCTTATGACTCCGTAGGTGCTAATTATAAGTGGTTAGATGAGAAGGCAATTAAGAAATATGGTAAGTCCCCATTTGTAGAGATTGGCCCTATCCAACCTTCAGATAGCCTTGGAGCGACTGCTAAACCTAAGACTAGAAATAAGTGTGGCAAGCGTAGTCATTCAACCGATGGTACAGGACGTGTGCCTAGTGGTGTACAAGTGGACGGAAGTGGTTGGACACCACAATCCTTGCCGGCTGAGTTAAAAGAATACATCATTGATCCACAAACTCTTGGACTAGAGTATAATAATCCTACTGGTTGGGTTGAGCATTCTGGTGAGTGTGTTGACCTTACTGTTAGTCTAGGAAACATCCTTTGGGGACATTCTGGGACTGTTATCGGTGACGGTAAATACCAAGCTGGTGAATGGTCTAAAATTTTTGGGAATAGTACGACCTCAAAAGCCAGAAAAGGCTCTATCTTCTCTAGTATGGAAGAGGCAACCTATGGACATACTGGTATTGTTTGTCATGTGTTCGAGGATGAATCATTCCTAGTTGTTGAGCAGAATTATTCTGTAAGTGGAAATGCTATAGGCAAAAAGAATACATATAGCTACCGTCTTATTAGTAAAGGTGCAAGTGAAAGAAACGGTTTCTCCTTCGCTTACGGAAATGAATCTAACCTAAAATTGACTAAATAAAAAACAGTGCCAAAATCACTGTTTTTATGTATCATTTTTTATCGCTTAACCGTTATTTTTCTTGCAATTATAACGCTAAAGCGTTATAATAAAAGTGTAATCACAAAGAAAGGGGGAGTAGTAGTAGTGGTAATAATTACGTTGAAAGAAACGCTATCAGAGCGTGGAATAACTCAGTCAGAACTATCTAAACTAGCAGGACTTAGACCGAGTACGGTATCATCCTTATTGAATGGTAGCACGCGCATCGAGTTTGAAACCATCGAGAAGATAGCTAAAGCATTAGAAACAGATGATATAAGAGAGATTATATCGTTAGAAGAAAGGAAAGAAAAATGATGGAACATGACCTTTTTAATGATTATCCAGAAACACCGAAAGACGAATTAGAGGGACTTCCTCCTGAAGAACGTGTTGAAATTTTAAAACAAAGATATTTTGAGAAAGAAGCTGAAAAGGCAAGAGAGGAAGAAGAAAGAAAACAAGCTATTATCCAAGCTAAGAAAGATGAAGAGTATAAGCAATACATTTCTAAGGTAGAACGTTTCTTTAAATGGATGATCGGATTTACTTTATTTGCTATTGTATCTGTTGGCTATTTATTGTATAAGGATTATTTTCTTATGACAGTACATGGAGGGGTGACTATAGCAGGCGAAACGAAAGAACTTGGTAAGGATATTGTGGCGTTCCTATTCTCCATAATAATGTGTTTTTTTGCTCCTGCCTTGCTGACATTCTTTGTAAAGGATATGCCAGAAGAAAAAGGAGGGAAATGATAAATGTCTAAACTAAAGATTTTGTTGATTGTTGTTTTATCCGTTATCATCGGAAGTGCCATAACTATTGTTGTGATTCAAAATATAAGTAAGGAGAATCCAGAACAAGAACAGGTGCAGCAAACTACTAAGGAAGAGAAGAAAGTACCAACAGAAACTCAGGAAAGAGTAGTGATTACCAATGATGATAGAAGTCATAACGAAGCCTTATCGTCTATTGAAATGCCAGGGCATAAGGTAGAACCTAGTCTCGAAAAAGAAGTGAAAGAGGCTTTTAAGGTTGTTATCAAGGAATGTAAGACTGCAAATATCGTAGAGATCGATTACTCTATTGAAAAGCATCTTAAAATGGCCAAACAAGACATGATTATGGCTTTTGCAGTATCATTCCAACAAAACGGATATGATGTGAATGTTGACGATATTGAGGTTTACGAATCAAGTGTATCTGACGTTGTTCAGTTTATCGTAAAATCAACCAAGAATGGAGAAGATAGTATCTTCTGGACTGGTAATTATAATACAATGGCTCACCAAGTTAGTATTTCTCACTACTACGGAGGGCATGTCGGAAAGGCTTTTGGGTAATAAATATGACTACTTTATACTTATATCGGTCACTAATCGTTAAGGAAACAGAAAAAGCTATTTTGGTTCGTTTTCCTAAGAAAAGTGAATATAACTACATGGGTACGTGGATCCCTAAGAAGCGCGTGACAGTCATTAAGAATGAGGACGAAGAGGAATTCTATAAGCTGGAGGTTAAACCATTCTATACTTATGAATTGCATTCTTTGAACAATTCGCATGAAAGTACACTATTAATCCGTGCTGAACAGTTCATCGAACTGTTCAAGGGAGTTGATAGCTACGCTCGTAAAGAACTGGATATCCAAGCTACTGAAGAACAAGAGGAATTGGACTTTATTTCTCTGAAAGCTATCCGTGAGTTAATCTTTGATAATAACTTTGATAGTGCAAAGTTGGCGCGTGATACTGGTATTTCACGTCAGACGCTTGTCTCTTTACATAAGAAGGAAAGACCGTTATCGAATGTGAAACTAGAAACTCTTATCAAGATGCAAAAATACATCTATTCAAAGGGACGTAAGGGGTAGCATGACTAAGAAAGACAAAGATTTTTTGAAAGAACTTTATCAAATCTATTTGATTGTAATACTTGGTATATGTGTTTTTCTAACCAATATATTTGTAACAGTCGGATATAAAGTTATTTATCATATATCACTATCTGGAACTCTAATATGGCTTATCCTATCTATTGCACTATCTCCTTTAGCAATCTATACAAAGGGAATGAAGCAGATACAAGAAAATTTTATATTGTCTAACTGGCGAAGAAATCTGCTTTTTTCCTTACCTATGGTTGTTGCAATAGTTGTTGGGATATTTGTTGCTCACCAAGAAAATAGACAAAATATTGCTGAATATGGTATCGGTATCTCCTTTATCAGTTATCAAAAGACTACGTTTAAACCCTTGACTCAAAAACAGACCACGTTGGTTGCTGAAAGGCTAGAAGCAGCAGACTACAAAGAAGAATTGATGGCTGGTAAAGAACAACGCTATTACATCTTCTATAAATCAACCTGTCCTTATTGTAGAGTAGGATTGACTTCTTTGATTGAAAGACTACCAGAGGAACGGAAAGGTGAACTTGTATTTATCGACCTGAACGTTACGGATGCTGACAAGGTTGCAGGTTCTCTAGGAGTAGATGAAGCAGGTACGGTTGTTTCTGTGGTGGCAGATAAAGAAACAGGAAGTTATAAAATTACAAGAGATACAATCGCTTCAGATGATGAAAAAGGGGGAATCGTAGCTAATAAAGACCTCATAGATAAGATGGTAGTAAAGGAGAGTGTATGAACCTATTTGTAATTATTCTACAATACTTCTTGTTTAGCTTTATCCTCTTTTGTTTAAGAGTAGCAGTTCTGGTATATCGCAATCGTATCTCAATTATTAAAAATGAATTTTATATTAGCCAGACAACTTACTTGATAATATGGATAATCCGTTGGATAGTATTACCATTTACTTTCTTTGGACTAATATCCGAGATCGTGACTTCTCAGAATTATCTGCTGATAATTGTCCTTATCATTGGCTACATTCTACCGTTATTCTTTTTCTTAGGAAAGAAACCAAAGAATATTTTTCTGTCAGCAATAGATGAATACTTCTATAATCATAGGATACGCTTATTTGAGAGTTGTCCTCACTGTAAAGAAAGTAAAGTGTTCTACTGTAAACTCTACGAGGTAGAGCCTATGGATATGGTAGTAGGAGAACAGATTGACGATAACTGCTACTATCTAATCAATAAAGAGGGGCAATTATATAGTCTAGGCTTTCTCTTTGATAGCAATAGTCCAGCTCTGGCATTTATCGAAGAGCCTCAAAAGTTCAACATCCATATCAATAGGTATTTCCCTTTGATAGAGCCTTATCAGTCCTTAGATAACCTTATTGAAGTGGATGATATTGTCTTATGGCAAGAGCCTTATCTGTGCTGTTCTAACTGCCATAAGCAAGTCAATCAGTCACCTATCTTCAATGGAAGGACATTTTTTAAATAATAAATAACAAATGGATAAATAGTGAATAATTTTTA